>ONZS01000135.1_pt1 | contig 92886 bp, 78 predicted proteins | sample 1670921 | NCBI WGS metagenome assembly ONZS01 (sample SAMN06348104, study PRJEB24527) | human gut metagenome | biome: human gut; feature: ankylosing spondylitis patient; material: feces | host: Homo sapiens | place: China | collected 2015-10 | reverse complement strand
TGCCCAAGATAGTTAGCTGGAAACGGCTTGTGAAAATAGGTAGTCGCCGACTTGAATATGCCGCTCTGAGAGTTCTCAGGGCGGTTTTCTTGTATCCGAGAAAAGAAAGTGGTAAAAATGGAATTATTAAAAATCGAGACGCAGCGCTTGCTGCTGCGCCAGTTTGCCATCGGAGACGCAGAGGACGTTTTTGCGATTTTGTCTGACGAGCAGACGACGCTGGATTGCGGCGGCTACCATGCCTTTAAGGAGATGGATGAGGAGTATGAGCGTTTGATGCAGAAATTTGCAGCTCAGACGCGCTACAGCATTGTGTGCAGAGAGACGGGCCGGGTCATCGGGATGATGTCCATGATGGACGCAGAGCGGGCTGTGCCGGGGTGGGAGTTTGGTATCGAAATCGCACCGGACGCCCGGAGAAGGGGCTACGCGCGGGAGGCGCTGCAGGCCGTCGTGCAGACCTATTTCGAAAAAACCGACGCTGAGATGTTTACCGGAGGACACTATGCATACAATCTCGCCTCAGGGCAACTGATGAAAGCAGTGGGCTTCCAATACGAGGGCGTCGAGCACAAAGCCATGCGCCATGCAACGCGCGGCGCGACAGACCTCGTCTGCTATTACATCGAAAAAGGCTGATACCATGCTGCGGCTGGACAGAGCAGAGGAATTTACAGAAAATTCATTCAATAACCGGCTAAAATTCACGGTCGGGTTTGACGGGATGCCGCTTTTGGTGTATCATATATTTATATGTGAATATTCGTTTTGAGGCTGGAAAAAGCCCGGACGTTTGCTATTTTAAAGAATCATGAGGTGTGACCAATGTCCTTAGCTGAAAAACTCTTTGGCAGCTTCTCTGACCGGGAGCTGAAAAAGATCAACCCTCTCACCAAGCAGGTGCTGGCACTGGAAGGCAAGTATCAGGCCATGTCCGATGCCGAGCTGCAGGCCCAGACCCCCGCGCTGAAGCAGCAGCTGGCCGACGGCAAAACGCTGGACAACATCCTGCCTGACGCCTTCGCCATCTGCCGCGAAGCTGCATGGCGCGTGCTGGGCATGAAGCACTTCCCGGTGCAGATCACCGGCGGTATCGCCCTCCATCGGGGCGACATCGCTGAGATGCAGACCGGTGAAGGCAAGACCCTTGTGGCGACCCTGCCCGCCTATCTGAATGCGCTGACCGGCGAGGGCGTCCACATCGTCACCGTCAATGACTACCTCGCCAAGCGCGACAGCGAGTGGATGGGCAAGCTTTACCGCTGGCTGGGCCTGTCGGTGGGCCTGATCGTACAGGGCATGGACGGCGACGCCCGCCGTGCGGCCTACAACGCCGACATTACCTACGGAACCAACAATGAATTCGGCTTCGACTACCTGCGCGACAACATGGTGACCTACAAGGACAACATGGTGCAGCGCGGCCATGTCTACGCCATCGTCGATGAGGTGGACTCTATCCTTATCGATGAGGCCCGCACCCCCCTGATCATCTCCGGCCGCGGTGAGGATTCCTCCAGCCTGTACACGCAGGTGGACCGCTTCGTCCGCACCCTGCGCAAGAGCGTCGTGGTCGAGCTGGAAGACAAGCTGGAGGCTGACGAGCAGGCCGACGGCGATTACGTCGTGGACGAGAAGCACAAGACCTGCACCCTGACCGCCAAGGGCATCAAGAAGGCGGAGGAATATTTCAAGGTCGAGAACCTCGCCGCTGCTGAGAATATGACCCTCGCCCACCACATTGATCAGGCCATCAAGGCCTACGGCGTGATGCAGCGGGACATTGACTACGTCGTGAAGGATGGCGAAGTCATCATCGTCGATGAGTTCACGGGCCGCCTGATGATCGGCCGCCGGTACAACGAGGGCCTGCATCAGGCCATCGAGGCCAAGGAGGGCGTGAAGATCGCCGCCGAGAGCAAGACGCTGGCCACCATCACCTTCCAGAACTACTTCCGTATGTACAAGAAGCTGGCCGGTATGACCGGTACAGCCAAGACGGAGGCCACCGAATTCACCGAAATTTATGGCCTGAACATCGTCACCGTCCCCACCAACCGTCCCAACGTCCGCAAGGACTACCCGGACGCCATCTACAAGACCATCAACGGCAAGTACAACGCGGTCATCCAGCAGGTCATGGAGTGCCATAAGAATGGTCAGCCCGTTCTGGTGGGTACGGTCAGCGTCGAGAAGAGCGAGACCCTCGCCAAGATGCTGCAGAAATATACCCGCGACTTCAACGTGCTGAACGCCAAGAACCACGAGCGGGAGGCTGAGATCGTCGCACAGGCCGGCAAGAAGGGCGCGATCACCATCGCGACCAATATGGCAGGCCGTGGTACTGATATTATGCTGGGTGGCAACGCCGAGTATATGGCGAAGGCCCAGATGCGGAAAGAGCACTTCTGCGAGAAGCTGTTGAACCCCGAAAAGCCCGAAGAGGCCCTGCCCGCTGCTGTGGAACAGCTGCTCATCGAGGCCGACGGCCACGGCGAGACCAGCGACGCCAACATTCTGGCAGTCCGTAAGCGGTTCGATGAACTGTATGCCCAGTACAAGCCCCTGACTGAGGCGGAGGCCGAAGAGGTGCGTGCCGCAGGCGGTCTGTTCATCATCGGCACCGAGCGCCATGAGAGCCGCCGTATCGACAACCAGCTGCGCGGTCGTGCAGGCCGTCAGGGCGACCCCGGCGCATCCCGCTTCTACCTGAGCCTCGAAGACGACCTGATGCGTCTGTTCGGCGGCGACCGCGTGCAGAGCCTGATGGGCACGCTGGGCATCGACGAGGACACCCCCATCGAAAACCGGATGATCACCAGCACCATCGAGACGGCGCAGAAGAAACTCGAGGGCCGCAACTTCGAGATCCGCAAGAACGTCCTGAAGTACGACGACGTCATGAACCAGCAGCGTGAGATCATCTACGGCCAGCGCCACAAGGTGCTGAACGGCGAGGACATCAGCGCCGAGATGCACAGTATGCTGAAGGAGAACATCGAGTCCAGCTGCAAGCAGTTCCTCGCGGGCGACGTGAAGGATGAGTGGGACTTCGGCGCACTCCGCCGCCACTATCTGGGCTGGCTGACCACCGACGAGGACTTCCACTACACCGTGGCCGATTACGATAACATCTCGCAGGAGAGCATCGCCGATATGCTGTATCAGCGCGGCATGGACGTCCTGAATGACAAGGAGCAGCGCTACGGTGCACCCCTGATGCGGGAGCTGGAGCGTATCTGCCTGCTGAAGTGTGTAGACCGCCAGTGGATGGACCATATTGATAATATGGACCAGCTGCGTCAGGGCATCGCCCTGCGCGGTTACGGCCAGAAAGACCCTGTCGTCGAGTACCGCATCGAGGGCTTTGATATGTTCGACCAGATGGTGGATTCCATCCGGGAGTCCAGCATCAAGATGCTGCTGACCATCGAGGTGCGCGAGGCGGGCGCAGCCCCCAAGCGTGAGCAGGTGGCAAAGCCCACCGGCGAGGGCTATGTGCCCGGCAACGGTGCCCCCGGTGCCAAGGGCGCGCCCAAGGGCCAGCCTGTCCGGGTCATCAAGATCGGCCGCAACGACCCCTGCCCCTGCGGCAGCGGCCTGAAGTGGAAAAAGTGCACCTGCGCCAAGTACCACCCCGAAGGAAACCACACGGAGGGTTGAATAAGACCATAGCAAGAAAGCTCTCCCTCGGGAGAGCTTTTTCTGAATCAAAAACAAAGGAGCGGATGAGTATGAATATCACATCGGAAGATCTTCTGAAGGAGTCCCGCGCACTGGAACCGCAGCTGCAGCAGTGGCGGCGGACGCTCCATCGTCACCCGGAGGTGGGCTTTGACCTGACCCAGACAAAAGCGCTGGTCAAGACGGCACTGACGGAGATGGGCTATGAGCCGAAGGACTGCGGCAGGGCTGGTGTCCTCGCGCTGGCGGGCGGGAAGAAGCCCGGCAGGACCATCCTGCTGCGTGCCGACATGGACGCGCTGCCCATCCCCGAGGAGTCGGGCGAGGAGTTCCGCTCGGAAGTGCCCGGCAAGATGCACGGCTGCGGCCACGATATGCACACGGCCATGCTGCTGGGCGCGGCAAAGCTGCTCAAGGCCCACGAGGATGAGCTGGAAGGCACGGTCAAGCTGGAATTCCAGCCCGCCGAGGAGATCTTCCAAGGCTCGCCGGATATGCTGGCCAACGGCCTGCTGGAGGACCCCCATGTGGACGCAGCGGTCATGTTCCACGTGCTGGCCGGGATGCCGCTGCCGACGGGCACGGTGCTGGTGCCGGGCGGCGGCATCACCATGGCCAGCTGTGAGCAGTACCACATCGTGGTCAGGGGCAAGGGCGGCCACGGTTCGACGCCGGAAAACTGCATCGACCCCATCACGGCTGCGGCCCACATCCACATCGCTTTGCAGGAGATCAACAGCCGCGAGCTGAAGCCCGGCGACGTCGGGGTGCTGACCACTGGCCGCTTCGAGGCGGGCGCAGCCTCCAACGTCATCCCGGACATGGCCCAGATGTGGGGCACTATCCGCACTACCGACCCGGAAAACAAGGTGGGCGAACAGATCCGCACCCGGATGACCGAGATCGCGCAGGGCGTGGCGGCGGCATTCCGCTGCACGGCGGAGGTGTCTTTCGCTGACTTCTGCCCCTGCATGGTGGTGGACAAGGCCCTCGCCGGAAACGCGATGGCCTATATGACCGAGCTGCTGGGCCGGGGCGCGATGGATATGACCGCCCTCACCGGCGGCAAGCCCGGCGGCGGCAGCGAGGACTTTGCCTTCGTGAGCCACGAGGTGCCTACGGTGAGTATGTTCATCGCCGCAGGCAGCCCGGAACAGGGGTATTGCTACGGCCAGCATCACCCCAAGGTGAAGTTCGATGACAGCATCCTCTACGAAGGCTCTGCGGCCTTTTGCTGGTTCGCTCTGCGCTGGCTGAAGGATAAGTCCTGATACGAAGAGAAAGCCCTCTCGGCGGCGCCGAGAGGGCTTTCTTTGTTTCAATCGTTCTTTACGGCGATGAGCACGCGGATCTTTTTGCCCGCTGCGCAGCCGAGATCATCGTACCAGCCGATGAGGTGGTAGCCCTCGGCGTTGACCTGCGCAAGGGTGGTGGCATAATACTGGCCCTTGTACCAGAGGTAAGGAATTCTTAAGAAAGCGTATTTTTGCCTCTTGCAGAGCAGGACAGAAACGTGTATTCTTATAAAAGAACGATCAGGAAGTGAGGGTATCTCTATGCATAAAAAAGTTTTGGTCTGTCTGCCTCTGAACGACGCCCACCGCGCTGCGCTGGAGGCCTCCGTGCCGGAGTTTGAATTCCGCTTCAACGCGCTGGACGATGTCCACGCCGAAGACGTGCTCTGGGCCGATGTGGTGCTGGGCAACGCCCCGGTGTCGATGCTCTCTCAGAACAAGCACATCGAGTGGTTCCAGTCCAACTCCGCCGGCCCGGATCCCTACCTGAAGCCCGGCGTCCTGCCCGAGGACTGCGTAGTGACCAACGCCACCGGCGCGTATGGTCTGGCCATCAGCGAGTGGATGCTGGCCATGTGGCTTGGCATCCAGAAGGATATGTTCCTCTACCGCGACCGCCAGAACCAGCGCAGATGGGATCCCATCGACCGCCCCGTGAGGGGCATCACCGGGGCGAGGGTGCTCTGCGTCGGCATGGGCGACATCGGCTCCAACTTCGCCCGCCGTGCCCATATGCTGGGCGCTGAGGTGGTGGGCGTCCGCCGCACCGTCCACCCCGACACCCCCTGCCCGGACTACTGCCTGCGGGTGGTGGCCCAGAGCCAGCTGGATGAGGAACTGCCGGAGGCCGACCTCATCGCCCTGAGCCTGCCCGGTACGGAGGAGACGTATCATATGTTCGACGCCGAGCGCTTTGCCCGCTGCAAGGATGGGGCCATCCTCCTCAACGTGGGCCGCGGCACCACCGTGGACAGCGACGCCCTTGTGGACGCCCTGCGCAGCGGCAAGATCTTCGGCGCAGGCCTCGACGTCACCGACCCCGAGCCGCTGCCCGCCGACCACCCGCTGTGGGGTGAGCCGGGGGCTATCATCACCCCCCACAACTCCGGCAAGTTCAGTCTGCCCAAGACACTGGACAACATCGTGGACATCTTCATCCACAACCTCAAGCGCTACGCCGAGGGCCTGCCGCTGGACAATCAGGTCAGCCGCACCACCCGATATGCCGCCGACCAGAACGGCGGCCACCGCCTGCTGAGCACCCTATAAAACGCGATAACGATGAAAACGCCATCTGCGCCGAGACGCAGATGGCGTTTTTGTTACTTCACGCGGATGACCGGTGGCGGGAAGCTGTCCAGCGCCGTCCAGTCGGGCTTGTAGATGCGGAGGAAGAGGTGGAACTTCTCGTCCGAGACGGGGAGCCAGTTGGTGGTATCCTCCGGCGCATCCTTGGAGAGGGTGACGTCGATGGAACCGTCCGGGTTCCGGTGGAGGCCGGAGCGGTCGTTCACGCAGTAGCGGCTGATGGGGTTATCGATGAGGAAGTTGTCCTCGCCGTAGGCCGTCACCGACCAGAATCCGGTGCCCACCGTGGGCGGCAGGGCGTCGAAGTGGAGGGTATAGGTCTTTTTGCCGGTGAGGTCGGCCCCGGTGCTGTCGGTGGAGGTGCGCGGGTAGATGGCGACGTCGGTGGTGTTGGCCCCAAGGCCCATCAGGGCCACCATGGTGCGGTAGTCGTAGGCCGTGCCGAAATCGCCGATGGGGTCGCCGTAGTAGGTCCACTGGCCCATCTGCCGGGCATAGCGTGCGGCCTGCGCCCGGAGGCTGCTCTTGAGCTGAAGGAGCATCCGCTTCCAGCGCAGCCCGCCGAGGGGGCCGAGGACGGAGGCGTCGAACCGCTCGCCCGGGCCGACGGAGAGGGCCGCGAGGCTGCGGAGAAGGGGCGCGTCCGCCTCGGCGGGCGGGTCGGTCTCCATCAGCCGGTTGGCGGTGTCGAAAAACTCCTGCGGCGTCATGGCGAGGACTTTTTCCACCGGGACGAAATCGTTTTCCGGGGAATAACTGCCCTCCGGCGCGGCGTCCGGCCCGGCGGGGTAGGCCGAGAGGGGCATCAGCTGCATCCGGCTCTGGAGCGCCGCCACGTTCGGCAGGTCGTCCGGCCCCGAGAGCATGATGCGGGCGATGGTCCAGACCGTCCGGGTGGGGACGTCGATGCGCCGGACGCCCTCGGGCAGGGTGCCCTCCCAGCCGGAATAGGCGATGGCGTAGGCCCCGGGCGCTTCCAGCACGGCGGCGGTGTTCGTCCATGCGTCCAGCACCTGCACGTTAAAGAAGCGGTCGGTCTCCGGCACGACGTAAATTTGCGGCTCGGCGCTGACGTCCAGCCATGCCTGCGTGTAGATGGTGTCCACATTGGGGCTGACGACGGTGCGGCTGGAAGCGTCCAGCAGCTTCCGGGCGTGGATGAACTGGTTGACGGGGGCGCGGTTGGCGGAGGGGGTCTTCGCGTTGGTGGAGACGGTCTTGGTGGCGTCCACGAGCACCAGCGGGAAGGCGTAGAGGTACGCTTCTTCCAGCAGGGTCTGGATCTCAGAAGCCGCATCGGCTTTCTGGGCCGGCAGAAGGGTGACGCCGCAGGCGGCGGCAGCGGCGGAAGAGAGCCTGAGAAAATCGCGTCGGGTCATTTTCATGGCAGGAGCCTCCTTTTTGCAGATTCAGCGGGCCAGAACGATGGAAAGGGTGACTTCCTTGGCGTCGGGCGAGAGGTCGAAGCTGCCGCCGTCCTGTGCGGGGACGCAGACGGTGTAGACCTTCTTTGCGCTGAAGCGGGCCGGGGCGTCGTCAAAGCGCCAGCCGGACACCTCGTGGTAGAGGCCGTCGGTGCCGAGGGCAAAGAGCTTATAATCGGCAGGATTTCCGGCCAGACCGTTGATGCGGAAGGCAACGGTGGTCTGGGGGTGGAGGTTGTCGAGGGTGACGGTGTGCAGCCAGCTTGCGGGGGTGCCTGTGCCGCCTGCGGCGTGGAAAGCGTCGGCAGAAAGCACCCGGCGGGAGGTCTTATCCAGATCGACCTTCCGGTAGGGCATCTCGGGCAGGAAGACGAAGCGGTCCTGCAGGCGGAGCAGCTCCTTGTAGCCGGTGGGGCAGTAGAGCTTGTTGCCGTCACGGCCTGCATACATACCGATGGCCATGTTGTTGTAGCCGTAGAGGGAGGCGACGTCCACCGTGAGGACGGTCCTGCCGGTGTCGAAGTCCAGCACGATGTACTGCCACATGCCGCTGTCCACATCCTGCACGAAGCCGTAGATGTAGCCGGTGGCGGTGGAGAGCTTCATCATGGAGGTGTCGCTGAGGTCGTCGCGGCACCAGATGCTCTTCATGGTCCAGCCGTCGGCGGTGCGGATGGTGTCCACCCGCTCGACACCGGGCATGATCATGCAGTTGCCCTTGAGCAGCCAGTTCCGGTCATAGATGTTCTCATAGCTCTGGATGGAGGAATCGCTGTCGGGCTTTGCGAGGTTGGGGCTGCCTGCGCCGAACCAGTTGCAGACGATGGTGCTGACCCGGCCATCGCCGTGGTCGTAGACGATGGCCGAGTTTTCGACGGAGACCGGCATATTGTCGGGCAGCTCGTCGATGACGGGATGGCTGGCCACGACCTCGCCGGTGCGGATGTCTACGGCCATGAGGCTGACGACCTCGAGGTTGTCGGTAAAGAAGACCAGCTCCCTGCTCAGAGAGGGCGAGCAGCCGCCGCCCCACGCCAGACCGCCGCCGGTAGTGGCTGCACCCTCGCGGCTGTCCTTTGCGCCCACGCTGTCATAGGGGGTGCGCCAGACGACCTCTACACCGCCGTTTGCCCGCAGCAGGTAGCAGGCGAGGTTCGTGAGGATGACTGCGCCCTCCCGGCAGGAGGCGATGCCGTTTTCGGCACCCTCGCCGGGGGCGGGGGCGTAGACGTGCACCTCGCGGCTGAGGTCGGCGGTGCCGCCTGCAAGGATGGTGTCGATGGCTGCACGGGAGATATAGCCCATCGCGCCCTGCTGGCCGCGGCTGGGGTAGATGCGGAAGCCGCCGGTGACAAACCAGAGGTTGCCGTCGTAGTCAAAGACGATGGAGAGCAGATTCTGCTCAAGGCTGCGGCCCAGCACCCGCTCGGCAGCCTCCTTGATGTTGATGTCCAGCACCTTCTGGAAGACGGGCAGCGGCGTGCCGCTCTCGTCTGTGGCCCGCAACATCAGGACATGGTTATGGCTGGTGGGGCAGACGATGAGATTGCGTCCGTCCACGAAGGAATAGGAGCTTTGGATGAGATAGCCGCCGCCGTCATGCTTTGCGGGGGAGAAAAAGCCGATGGTCCGTACCTCCTCTGCGTCGAGGTCGCGGATGGCCAGACCGCCGAGGAAGGGGCTGATGGGGTTGTCGAAGTTGTCGAAGAAGATGGCGGGGGAGGCGTTGGGGTTCGTCTTTTCCATCGCCACATTGACCTCGGGGCAGATGCCTACCGGGAGGACAGCGTCGGTGGAGTCGGTGTTGTAGCAGTCGTGGTGGATGTTCGACTCACTGCTGCCCATAAAGGGGTTCGCCTCCACGACCTTCGCCGTCAGGGGCTTCAAAGGCAGGGCGGTGTCTTCGCGGTGGAAAAGGCCGGTCAACAGGCTGTCGGACTTGGCCGCGCTGGCGGTGGGGGCCAGCGGACAGGACAGCAGAGCGAGAGCGGAAGCGCTGAGGAAGCTACGTCGGGTCATTTTCATGGTGGAGTCCTCCTTTTTTATTCGGTCATGAAGTGCTTGGCGGTATCATAAAGGCTCTCCCTCTGGGAGAGCTGTCACCGAAGGTGACTGAGAGGGCAAGGATGCGGAGGGAGAGGCTCTAACACAGGGTCAAAGATTCAGCAGGATATTCACCCGGAACAGGCCGTTTTCGGTCTCGACGGTCATGGAGCCGCCGTATTTGGCGGCTGTTGTCTGGATGGAGACGAGGCCGATGCCCATGCCGTCGTGCTTGGTGGAGTGGAGCGCGCCTTTCTGATGCTTGAGTACGCCGTCGTACCGGTTTTCGACCAGCAGCCCCAGCATGGCGGGGCTGAGCATCCGGGCCATCACCTTCACCTGCCGCTGCTCGAGCGGGAGCTTTTGGCTGGCGTGGAAGGCGTTTTCCAGCAGGTTGCCCAGCATCATGCAGAGGTCGGCTTCCGGGATGGGCAGCTGGCGGGGCAGCTCCAGCCGCCATTCCACCGGCACGCCGAGCTGGCGGGCCTCATGGTCGTAGTGCCCGGCTAGCGCGTCCACGGCGGGGTTGGCGCAGAGGGTGGGGCGCTCCTCGCTCAGCTCGGATTCGTACTGGCAGAGGTAGTTTTTCAGCTCCTCCAGTTGGCCGGTCTCGGTCAGGCCAGCGATGACGTGAAGATGCTGGCGGAAATCGTGGCGCAGGTGGCGCGTCTGCTCCATATAGGCCCGCAGCTCGGTGTAGCGGCGGGACTCCACGGCCAGCAGCTGGTTTTCCCGGTCCAGCTGGGCGCTGCGGGTGTACTCCCGGGCCACCTGATACATCTCGTACAGCAGCAGGAAGATGCCCAGCAGCGAGATGGAGACGGCCAGCACGGAGATGATCATCAGCCGGTTGATGAGGATGACGCCCGGGTCCAGCGGCATACAGAACATGAGAAAGGCCGCGTAGATGGCGGGCAGCGGCCACGCCGACTGCCAGAAGGCTTCGCCCCGGTACTCCCGCAGCAGCCAGCGGCTCCACTGGACGGCGGTGAACCAGAAGAGGATACAGAGCACCGCCGACAGCCCCAGCTTGAGCAGGGCAGTGGAGACAAGGCAGACCGGCGCGTCGTTGTCCACCTCGGCCCGGGCATTGAGCACGATGGAGAGCAGATTGCAGACGGCGATCATGACGGCAGAGAGGGAGAAGAGAAAGGCCGTCTGCCCGGTCGAGACGGCCGATTCCACCCGCCAGAGCAGCAGCCAGAATGCCGTCAGGAAGATGGGCAGGAGCAGCATATTGCTGTTCAGCTCGAGGACGGCGCAGAGAGCCGCCGCCGCGAGGTCGATGACAGTGACAAGGAAGGTGGTCAGCACGGCGGTGCGGCGGGGCGCTTTCAGATGCTCCCACAGCGGGGCGAGGCAGAGGAACGCCCCCGGGTAGAGGATGGAGAGATCCAGAAAATAGCGTCCGAATAAAGTCATGTCCAAGGCAGGGCCTCCCCTCGTCGTCAAAGCTCCCGCCGCATATGGCGGAACTGGTATTGTGTGAACTGGGCGAACAGGGCGTTCTTATCCTTCAGGCGCACCGGCAGGTGGGTGCCGTCCAGCATTTCGAAGGCGTCGCCGTTCAGCCGCAGCACCTTGTCCATGTTCAGGATAACGCCCCGGTTGCAGACGAGGAAATTCTCCTGCGCCCGCAGCAGCTGCTCCACCTGCGCGAAGGTGGAGACGGCCCGGCACTCGCCGTCATCGGTGACGACCCGGACGTAGTGGTTCTGGGACATGGCGTACTGGATCCTCCGCAGTGGCAGCTGCACGGTCTGCCGTGCGATGCGGACGTCCAGCTCCGGCTCGGCCCGGAAGAGCACCCGCCGAAGCTCATCGGCCAGCTGGAAGAGCTTCTCTTCCCGGTAGGGCTTGAGCAGATAATCGAAGGGGTGGACGGGAAAGGCATCCCACACATACTCCGGCGATGAGGTTACGAAGACCAGCGGCAGGTCTGGGTCGGTGCGGCGCAGGGTGCGGGCGGTGTCGATGCCGTTGGTGCCCTCCATGCAGATGTCCAGAAAAACGGCCTGATAGGCCCGGGAGGGAAACGCCTGCAAAAAGGCGTCACCGCTCTCGAAGTGGTCACAGACCAGAATGTATCCATTGCCGAACGCCAATCGGAGCAGACTTTCCAGCCGCTGGGCGTCGGGCAGGCGGTCTTCTACGACCGCGAATCGAAGCTCCATCCTCATATGCCTCCCTTACGCTCCTATTATAACACACCCGTGCAGCCTTAAGGACAGTCATTCACGCAGGAAATGACCCCTTTCACGCAGGTTTGGCAGCAAAAAAGAGAGACCGGGCGGGCCGGTCTCTCTTTGGAAGAGGGAATATAGGACTCAGTGCCTGCTCATAGCGCAGACCATCCGGATGAACTCCCGCACCTGCGGCAGCTCGCTCTCGCGCTTGCGGTAGAGCAGATAAGTAGAGCGGGTGAGAGGGGTGCCGTCGGCGAAGAAGAGCGGCTCCGAGATGCCGTCGAAGTAGTTCAGGCAGATCGACGGCACGATGCTCCAGCCAAGCCCCGCTTTGACCATGGCCACGCAGGTGGACAGCCCATCTACGTTCAGCTGAGCGTCCGGCTCCATCTTGTGCTCCATCAGCCAGCGGGCTTTCATGCTCATGTGCTCGGGGTCAGAGTCCCGGCCGATGTACCGCAGCTCGCGCAGGGGCACGTCGGCATTCTCCCGGCTGCGGATGAGGCAGACCGGCTCCCGCTCCAACAGGATCTTGCCCTCGTCCCAGTCGTATTCGCCCCGCACGATGGCGAGGTGGACGCTGCTGTCCTGCAGCGTCCGGAGACAGTCACGGCTGTGGTTGGTGGAGACTCTGAGGGTGACGTCCGGGCACTGAGCCGTGTAGGTCGCCAGGACCTGCGGCAGACGGTATTTGGAGTAGTCGATGGAGACCTCGATGCGTAGAGTGCCGCAGATGGTATCCTTGCGCATCTGCAGCTGCTCCCGCAGGGTGTTGAGCTCCCGGACGGTGCGCTGGATGACCTCCCGTGCGGCCTCCCCAGCGGGGGTCAGGGTGACGCCCTGTTTGCTGCGCAGGAAAAGCGCTGCCCCCAGATCTGCCTCCATGTTCTGGAGCCGCTTGCTCAGGGTGGGCTGGGCAAGGTAGAGCTTTTCCGCAGTGCGGGTCAGGTTGCCGGTGTCGGCCAGCGTCAGGAAGATCAGCAGGTCTTTTTCGTCCATGGGATGTCCCCGTCCTTTTCGTGGTATTTCTTTCAGTATACCGTTTTGCGGACGGAAGTGCAAGGCGGCAGAGCGGCGATCATTTATTGGCAGCGTGGTAGATGGCGATGATGTCGTCGAGGCCAAGCTTTTTGGCCGAGCCGAGGGCAGTGCCGGAGGCCTCGAGGCAGCGGCGGGCCATCTCGTCGATCTGTGCGTCGGTGGGGGCGATGCCCAGCTCATGGAAGGAGGCGGGCATCCCGATGCTGTGGTAAAAGTCCACCATAGCGTCAATGCCCAGCAGGGCCACCTCTTCGTCGGTGCCGTCCGCCGTCACCCCCATGACATTCCGGGCAAAGCGGACGAAGCGGGGCAGGCAGTCCTTATAAACATACCGTGCCCAACTGGGCCAGAGGGCGGCGAGGCCTGCGCCGTGGGTCACGTCGAACATACCGCCCATCTCGTGCTCCATTTTGTGGGACATGAAATCGCCGCTGGCGATACCGCAACCGGTGAGGCCGTTGTGGGAGAGGCTGCCCGCCCACATCACCTCGGCCCGGGCCTCATCGTTGGCGGGGTCGGTGTGGAGAATGCGGGCGTTCTTTATCACCGTGCGCAGCAGGCCCTCGGCCAGCGCGTCGGTCAGCTCCATGTGGCCGCCGTTGGTGAAGTAGCGCTCCATCGTGTGCATCATGATGTCGGCGCAGCCGGACTCAGTCTGATAGTCGGGCAGGGTCTTGGTCAGCTCGGGATCCATGATGGCGAACTTGGGGCGGCTGAGGTCGTCGTTATAGGCCCGTTTCTGGTGGGTGTCCTCGCGGGTGATGACACTGCTGTTGGAGGTCTCGCTGCCCGCCGCTGCGATGGTAAGGATGCTGGCCACGGGCAGACACCTCTGGGCCTTGCGGGTGTGCTCATACAGCTCCCAGACGTCCTTGTCCGGCTCAGCGAGGCCGTAGGCGATGGCTTTGGCGGTGTCGATGACGCTGCCGCCGCCCACTGCCAGAAGAAAGTCGATGCCATTCTCCCGGCCGATGCGGATGCCTTCGTAGACCTTGTCGAGATGGGGATTCGGCACGATACCGCCCAGCGTCCAGCTGGACAGGCCGGCCTCCGTCAGCGACTTCTCAGCCCGGTCGAGCACGCCGGAACGGACGGCGCTCTTGCCGCCGTAGACCACGAGGACGCGGGCACCGCCGTATTCGCGCACCAGCGCGCCCACGCGCTGTTCCGTGCCCTTGCCGAAGATGACCCGGGTGGGGGAGTAGAATTCGAAATTGCTTGCCATTGGCAGACGACCTCCTTTTTGGTCAGAACAAAATAAAACCCGCACTCTCCCGGCGGGAGGATGCAGGCTTTATTGGAAAACATCAGACAAAAAACCTGCCGACACGAGGCGGTTGCAAGCCCTCTGTCGGCAGGATGCTTACTTCTTCGGAGTCATAGCCTCTTGACCTCGATTTCCTCATTTTTCGGTCTGTACCGGACGTTTCATGGAAGCTTCTCCTTTGAAACGATGAAGAACGATCAGCAGGGGAATGAATTTCTTAGTACATTGGAATGACCCTTTTCTTAACTGTTGGAGTGCGGGATACGAATCATAGAGATGAATTTCATATTACCACATTCTTTCGAGTTAGATTTGCGAAGGGAGCGTCATTACTAGTACATTGGAGTTTCTCCTTTGGAGTTATTCAAATACGATGCTCCGTACAAAAGCTTTCTTCATTTCGAATCACCTTCGGCGGATCTATTTGAACGCGAGGGATTTATTTCACAGACTGTGCTGTTATCCGCTTTATTGAATGCTCAAGACCGGCTCTCGTTGTTGTGTTTTTATACGGGGGAAACATCCCGTTTGTGGTGAGCCTCTGTTTTGCTTCTCAGCGAACCCCGACAGTCTGTGCACACTGTGCGGGTTCCATATCAACCATCGGTCTTCGCTCCTTTCTTCTTAAAGTCAGCGGGGTGAGTTCTCATTTGAACTTCTGCTGTACTTCTCTGGTTTCTGGCTTTATTATACACGCGCGAACCGATTTTGTCTATTCGCAGAATGCACAATGAATTGGACATGCTTTTTCAAGAAACGACCAAAAAACTGTGAGAATCATACAAGAAATGAGGCTGGAAGGCTTTCCCTGCGCCAAAACCGTCAGTGGCTCCGGGCAGGGGAGACGATGCGGGGATCTGCCCGAAAATTTTGGGTCGTTCGTGGAAGGATTTGCGCAAAACGGGAGAAAATGGCGAAAAACGCTTACGCGGGGCGAGAGTTTGTGCTATCATAGCGGGCAATGAATGGTAGTCGTGCAAAGACAGACGAAGGTTCCGCCCTCGTCTGTCTTTTTTTGTGCGGCGAAAGTTCCAGAAGACATTTTACCCACAATCAAAAATGAGGAGAAAACAAAAATGCCCAAGACCCTGTTTGAAAAAATCGTCTTTACTCTCGTGATGGCCGCGATCATGGTCTACGGAATGATCGTCTACAATGTCGCCCTCGCCACCGGCGGTGTGACCAATGCCACCTTCGCCATGGCGCTGAATGAAATGCCCATCATGGTGCCGGTGGCCTTCGTGCTGGAGTTTTTTGTAGTGGAAAAGCTGGCCACCGCGCTGGCCTTCACCTTTATGCGCCCTTCGGACCGCCCCCAATTCATCACCTATGCCATCTCCCTGATGATCGTCTGCATCATGTGCCCCATCATGAGCCTTGTGGCGACCGTGCTGTTCAAGGAACCCAGCTTTGGGATGTGGGTGCACACCTTTGGCTGCAACTTCCCGATGGCCCTGTGCTGGCAGATGTTCTACTGCGGCCCGCTGGCCCGCTTTTGCTTCCGGCTCATCTTCCGCCGCGGGAAACAGTGAGTTTATAACCTATTATAAACAGGTGATATTAGATAGGTCTCCGATTAACAAAATTTCAGGGCTCAAGCACTTGACAGCTATATGAATTTTATATACCCGATATACACGGAGCGTATATTTCTGCCGGGAATGTTTCATATTGCCTCAAAAAATGAAATGAATCCCTAAGAAACAACTGAGAAATTGGTTGAAATGGACAGTTTGAGAGCAAAATATTGTGCAAGATGTACGACACTTTCGGCACAAGCGTGAAATAAGATATAACAAAAAGTAGAATATCGACGGAAGGGCTTATCAAACCGCCCCAATCGTGCTATGATACCAGACGCAAAAGGATGCGCTGAGCGCGGAAAGAGGGTGTGTTTCCATGAAAAAAGACGCACCTTCTTTGATTTTCAGCGCGGCCTCTTTGACTAGAGAAACGAAAGGAGATAGAGTGAAAACGAACCACACCCTTACGCTTCAAGATAAGACTCTGCTCAGAAAGGAGGCAAAGCGATGAACGCATTGACTGCGGCCCTGAAAGAAGAACTGAACGTGGAGATGGTCTCCATCGGCGGCTTGCAGGTGCCGGAATCCGTGGTGGTGAGCTGGGGCATCATGCTCTTTCTGGTGATCGGCTCCATCCTGCTCACCCGGAACCTCAAGGTGGATCACATCTCCAAGCGGCAGGCTGTCCTTGAGATGGTAGTCACCACCATCGACGGCTTCTTCATGGGCCTGCTGGGCGAGCAGGGAAGGCGGTATGTGCCCTACCTCATGACGGTAGCTCTCTACATCGCCTGCGCAAACCTCATCGGCGTGTTCGGCATCAAGCCCCCCACGAAGGACCTGAATGTCACCGCTGCACTGGCACTCATGAGCATCTGCCTCATCGAGTACTCCGGCGTCCGTGCCCGGGGCGGCAAAGGCTTCCTGAAAAGCCTCACCGCTCCTACCCCCATCATGACCCCCATGAACATCCTCGAGATCGCCATCCGCCCCACCAGCCTGTGTATGCGACTGTTCGGCAATGTGCTGGGCGCTTTCGTCATCATGGAGCTGATCAAGCTGGTGGTCCCGGTGTTCGTGCCGGCCATCTTCAGCCTCTACTTTGATTTGTTCGACGGTCTCATCCAAACCTATGTTTTCGTCTTCCTCACCTCGCTGTTCATGAAAGAGAGCATTGGCGGAGAAGAATAAACCTCTCCGTCACGCCTACGGCGTGCCACCTCTCCTATCGAGGAGAGGCCTTGGCATTCCGGAAAGCCTCACCTCTTCGCCAGAGGCTCCCCTCGGTAGGGGAGCTGTCGAGCGAATGCGAGACTGAGAGGTTGAACAACCAAACAACTTTACAATAAAAGGAGAAATAATTATGAACGGACTCGTAGCTCTGGGCGCTGGCATCGCAGCGCTGACTGGTATCGGCGGCGGCATCGGCATCGGCATCGCCACCGGCAAGGCAACGGAGGCCATCAGCCGCCAGCCGGAGGCTTCCGGCAAGATCCAGACCAACCTCCTGCTGGGCGCAGCTCTGGCCGAAGGTACTGCCATCTTCGGCTTCGTCGTTGCTCTGCTCATCATCCTGTTCCTGGGTTGATCACGGAGGCATGACGAATGCTGACTCTGAATCTGAACCTTCTGTATACAGTCGTCAACATTCTGGTTCTGTTTTTGCTGCTGCGCAAGTTCCTGTACAAGCCTGTCATGAACATCATCGCGCAGCGCCAGAAGCAGGTGGATGACGCCCTGAACGCCGCCGAGACCTCCAAGCAGGAGGCCGCAGCGGCCCTGAACGACGCGCAGGCTAAGCTGCACAATGTGGATGCCGAGGCAGCAGCCCGCCGCACGGCCTACGAACAGCAGGCCGAAAAGGACAAGCAGCAGCTGCTGGCCGACGCCCAGAAGCAGGCCGACGCCATTCTGGCCGAGGGCAAGGCAGCCGCTGAGGCCGAGCGCCAGCACAAGCTGCGTCAGGCCGACGCCCAGACCACCGCACTGGCCCGCGCCATGTGCGAGAAGCTGCTGGCCCGCAGCCTGAACGAGCAGGATGACGCACGCCTGCTGGACGACCTGTTGGAGAAAGCGGGGGCTGAAAATGGCAAGTGAATTCAGCAAGGAGTTCTTTGAGGCCAACCGCATCGTCAAAGCTGACCTCCGTGCCGCCCGCACCCCCCGCGAGGAGGATCTGGACCGCATCAAGAAAGAGGTCTGCAAGCTGTACGACGCCACCGAGGTCATCCTGAACGTCACGGTGGACGACAGCCTCCTCTCCGGCTATGTGCTCCAGATCGGCGACCGCGTCTTTGACAACTCCGGCCGTCACGCCATCGACCAGATGATGGCCGACAAGCCCTCTCTGGCCACCCTCAAGACCCGCATCGAGGACTACAAGCCCGCTGCCACCAGCGAAGAGGGCGGCGTGGTCGTCTCCTCTGCCGACGGCATCGTGGAAGTGGATGGGATGGACCGCGCCGTCTACGGCGAGATCGTCACCTTCGAGAACGGTGCAAAGGGCATGGTAGAGAGCGTCGAGCCGGGCCGTCTGGGCATCATGCTTTTTGACGGCGCGGAGAGCGTCGGCGTCGGCACGATGGTCACCCGCAGCGGCAAGCGCGCGGGCATCCCGGTGGGCGAGGGCTTCCTTGGCCGTGTCATCGACCCGCTGGGCGAACCCATCGACGGCAAAGGCCCCGTCGAGGCTGTGGGCTACAACCCCATCGAGAAGCAGGCCCCCGGCATCCTCGAGCGTCAGAGCGTGGATACCCCGCTCCACACCGGCATCCTCGCCATCGACTCGATGTTCCCCATCGGCCGCGGCCAGCGTGAGCTGATCATCGGCGACCGCCAGACCGGCAAGACCTCCATCGCTACGGACGCCATCCTGAACCAGAAGGACACCGGCGTGCTGTGCATCTATGTGGCCATCGGCCAGAAGGCTTCTTCCATCGCCCGCGTGGCAGGCGACCTGCAGAAGCACGGTGCCATGAGCTACACCACCATCGTGGCGGCAACTGCTTCGGATTCTGCTCCCCTGCAGTACATCGCACCCTATGCCGGCACCGCACTGGCCGAATACTTCATGTCCAAGGGCAAGAGCGTGCTGATCGTTTACGACGATCTGTCCAAGCATGCAGTGGCTTACCGTGCCATCTCTCTGCTGCTGCGCCGCTCTCCGGGCCGTGAGGCTTACCCCGGCGATGTATTCTATCTGCACTCCCGTCTGCTGGAGCGCTCCTGCCGCATGAGCGACAAGCTGGGCGGCGGTTCCATCACTGCACTGCCCATCGTTGAGACGCAGGCAGGCGATGTTTCCGCCTACATCCCCACCAACGTCATTTCCATCACCGATGGCCAGATCTTTTTGGAGAGCGCCCTGTTCAATGCAGGCAACCGCCCGGCTGTCAATGTGGGCCTGTCGGTGTCCCGTGTGGGCGGCGCTGCCCAGACCAAGGCCATGAAGAAGGCCAACGCCAACCTGCGTATCGAGCTGGCACAGTATAAGGATATGGAGTCCTTTGCACAGTTCAGCTCTGATCTGGATGCAGAGACCCGCCGCCAGCTGGATCACGGCAAGGCACTGACGGAAATGCTCAAGCAGCCGCTGTACCAGCCCAAGTCCGATGCAGAGCAGGTGGTCACGCTGGTGCTGGCTTCCCACGGTATGCTGGATCAGCTGCCCACTGCCGAGCTGCGCGCCAAAACTTCCGCATTTGTGCGTCAGTTCCGCGCGGATGTGTCCGGTACGATGGATAAGATCACTGCTACCGGCAAGCTCGAACCGGATATGGTCGATGCCATCCTGAACGCCTGGAAAGCTTATGCGGGAGGCGACAGCCATGCCGTCCAGTAAGCTGCTGAAGGAGCGCATTGAGAGCATTCAGGACACCATGAAGATCACGAACGCCATGTATCTGATCTCCTCGTCCAAGCTGCGCAAGGCGCGCAAGAACTACCAGAATGTGTCGCCCTACTTCAACCGTATGCGCGACACCATTTCCCGCGTGGTGCCCCACCTGCCGGAAGAGCCGGTGCATCCGTTCTTCCACGAGCGCAATATCGCAAACCCCAAGCGGGCCTACATTGTACTGACGGCAGATAAGGGCATGGCAGGCGCTTACAACCAGAACATCATCAAGTTCCTCAAGGAAAATGCGGATGAGAACGACCGGTTCTATGTGATCGGTCAGACCGGCTACCGCGCCCTGTACCACAAGGACCCGCGTCTGGTGGAGGATTTCCACTACAGCGCTACCGAGCCTACGCTGCAGCGCGCCCGCGATATCACGGTGGATGCCATCGATGATTTCAAGACCGGCAAGCTGGATGAGATCTATCTCATCTATACCCGCATCGAGAATGCACTGACCAGCGAACCGACCATGGTGCGTCTGCTGCCGCTGGACCGCGCCCATCTTCAGCCCGCTCCCAAGGGTCTGGGCGACCCGAAGGGCGAGGTGGAGATGTTCCCGTCTGCATGGACGGTGTTTGAACAGACCGCGCCCATCTACATGCACGGCATGATCTTTGGTGCCATGACCGAGAGCTTCTGCGCAGAGCAGAGCGCCCGCATGACTGCCATGGATTCCGCCACAAAGAGCGCCAACGATATGATCCGTGAGCTGCAGCTGGAGTACAACCGCACCCGTCAGGGCTCTATCACGCAGGAGATCACCGAGATCATCGGCGGTGCGGCTGCCGTGCAGAACCGGGCGGAATAAAACGTATTTACAAATTAGTATAGAGGCAATCGTATGATACAGGGAACTATTATTCGCGTAGCCGGCCCTGTGGTGGACGTGCAGTTCACCGCAGGCAGGCTGCCTGCCCTGCAGGAAGCGCTTACCGTGACCGCTGAGGGCACCGAGCGCACGATGGAAGTGACACAGCATGTCAACGAGACCACTGTGCGCTGCATCATGCTTTCCGCCAGCGAGGGTCTTGGCAAGGGCATGACCGTGACCGCTACCGGCCACGGCCTGACCGCACCGGTGGGCGAAGCCACGCTGGGCCGCATGTTCGACCCGCTGGGCAGACCCATCGACGGCAAGGGCTCTGTGGATGATGTGCCGCATTGGCCCATCCACCGCAAGGCCCCCAGCTTTGCGGAGCAGAAGCCCGCGACCGAGATCCTGGAGACCGGCATCAAGGTCATCGACCTGCTGGCCCCCTATGCAAAGGGCGGCAAGATCGGTCTGTTCGGCGGTGCAGGCGTCGGCAAGACCGTGCTGATCCAGGAACTGATCCATAACGTGGCCACCGAGCACGGCGGCTACTCCATCTTCACCGGCGTCGGCGAGCGCTCCCGTGAGGGCTGCGACCTCTGGGGCGAGATGAACGCCTCCGGCGTCCTCAACAAGACTGCGCTGGTCTTCGGCCAGATGAATGAGCCTCCCGGAGCACGTATGCGTGTGGCCGAGACGGGCCTGACCATGGCAGAGTATTTCCGTGAGGAGACGCATAAGGATGTGCTGCTCTTCATCGACAACATCTTCCGCTTCGTGCAGGCAGGCTCTGAGGTCTCCGCCCTGATGGGCCGTATGCCCTCCGCCGTCGGCTACCAGCCCACGCTGGCAAACGAGCTGGGCGCTCTGCAGGAGCGCATCACCTCCACCCGCGACGGCTCCATCACCTCGGTGCAGGCCGTCTACGTTCCCGCCGACGACCTGACCGACCCCGCCCCTGCCACCACCTTCGCCCATCTGGACGCTACCACTGTCCTGAGCCGTAAGATCGTGGAGCAGGGCATCTACCCCGCCGTGGACCCGCTGGCCTCCACCTCCCGCATTCTGGAAGCAGACATCGTGGGCGAGGAGCACTACCGCGTGGCCCGCAAGGTGCAGGCGACGCTGCAGCGCTATCAGGAGCTGCAGGACATCATCGCCATCCTCGGCATGGACGAGCTGGGCGAGGACGACAAGCTCACCGTCACCCGTGCCCGTAAATTGCAGAAGTTCCTCTCCCAGCCCTTCGCGGTGGCCGAGAACTTCACCGGCCTGCCCGGCAAATATGTGCCGCTGGCCGAGACGGTCAAGGGCTTTGCCGCCATCGTGGACGGCAAGTGCGACGACCTGCCTGAGTGGGCCTTCTTCAACGTGGGCACCCTCGACGACGCCCGCAAGAAGGCAGCGGACAAGCTGGCGGAGGAAAAAGGCGGTGAGGCCTGATGAACAGCTTCATCCTCAACATTACGGCCTCCAGCGGTGAGTTCTATCAGGGCAACTGCGAGAGCATGGTGCTGCCCGTGAAGGACGGCGTCTACGGCGTGCAGGCCGGTCACAGCCCGGTGCTGGTGGCCATCCACATGGGAATGCTCAAGTTCACCGTGGACGGCGAGACCCGGGAGATCCTGGTCGGTGACGGCATCGCCGAGGTGACGCCCACCTTCGTGCTTTTGCTGGTGGACAGCGCCGAGCGGCCCGAGGATATCGACAAGAACCGCGCCGAGGCCGCCCGCATCCGCGCCGAAGAGCGCTTGCAGCACAAGCAGAGTATGCACGAGTACTATCAGACGAAGATCGCCCTCGACCGTGCCATGCAGCGGCTGCAGACCGCATCCAAATACAAGCGTTGAGATCCTCTTCGAACATAAGCGATATTTCTCCAATATCTCCAAAGCAGAGGGCCTGCCCTTGCCGCACCTGCGGCGGGGCGGGCTCTTTTTTTGCGTCCCTCTCTTGACAGCGGTGCGGCAAAGTGATATGATTTTGGTATCAAAAAGAAGCGCTTCCGGACTCATAAGGAGGAAACTGTTATGGAAGAAAAGATCCTGAACGCCCGCAAAAACGGCATGGCGGCACTGCTGCTCACCCTGCTGGGCTATGTAGCATCCATTGCCCTGTTCGTTTACAGCGTCCTGCTGCTGGAGGATGACCGGCTGCTGCCGGGCATCCCGTTGCTGATCCTGTCCATTGCCTATTGGATCGCAGGCATTTTTCTGTTCTGCGGCCTGAAGGTACTCAAGCCCCAGGAGGCTCTAGTGCTTACCCTTTTTGGCGATTATGTGGGCACCCTGAAGGGCCAGGGCTTTTACTGGGTAAATCCCTTCTGCGCCGCCGTCAACCCTGCCGCAGGCACCCGGCTGAGCCAGAGCGGGGACGTGACCAGCAAGGAGAGCGGCGCAGCCGCCCTGCTGAGCGTCAGCGGCCAGAACAGCCAGCTCGCCTCAAACAGCGTAAGCAAAAAGATCTCCCTGAAGATGATGACCCTGAACAACTCCCGGCAGAAGATCAACGACTGTCTGGGCAACCCGGTGGAGATCGGCATCGCCGTGATCTGGCGGGTCACCGACACTGCCAAGGCGGTGTTCAATGTGGACAACTACAAGGAGTACCTCTCCCTCCAGTGTGACAGCGCCCTACGGAATGTGGTGCGGGTGTACCCCTACGATGTGGCCCCCAACGTGGACACCACTGGAGACGGCGTGGCCGACGAGGGCAGCCTGCGGGGCTCCTCGGAGGAGGTGGCGGCCCGCATCCGGGACGAGATCCAGAAAAACGTGGCTGAGGCAGGCATCGAGGTGGTGGAGGCCCGGATCACCTATCTGGCCTATGCGCCGGAGATCGCCGCAGTGATGCTCCAGCGCCAGCAGGCCAGCGCCATCATCGACGCCCGCAAGATGATCGTGGACGGCGCCGTGGGCATGGTGGAGATGGCACTGGACCGACTGAGCGAAAACAAAGTGGTGGAGTTGGATGACGAACGTAAAGCGGCCATGGTCTCCAACCTGCTGGTGGTGCTCTGCGGCAACCGGGACGCACAGCCCATCGTGAACAGCGGCAGCCTGTACTGATGGCAGAGCCCAAAAAGCAGATCCCCCTGCGCCTGAACGCAAAGCTCTACGAGGCCCTTGCCGCATGGGCTGAGGACGATTTCCGCTCGGTGAACGGGCAGATCGAGTATCTCCTCACCGAGTGTGTGCGTCAGCGCAAAAAGAACGGCCGGTACGTCTCCGATCAGATCGACCTGCCGCCGGAGCTGGATATTGAATGACCCTGCTCCCCTCCGGGGGCAGGCATTGCAAAAACGCCGATGGTATATCGGCAGGGAGGATGACTATGACAGTAGGTATGGTACCCGGGGCAAGCATCGCAGGCATGGTGTTTTCCCTTGTTGTTTCCTTCGCACTTCCCATAGGCCTTTTCATCTACGCAAAGAAGAAGCTGGGCGCGAAGGCTGCACCGTTCTTTATCGGGTGCGGCGTTTTCTTCGTGATGGTGGTGATGCTGGAAGCTGCCATCCATCGCATCGTGTTCCAGCTGGCCGGAGAAGCGCTGACCGGAAGCGTGATCCTATACGCAGTCTATGGCGGCCTGATGGCAGCACTTTTTGAAGAGACTGGCCGCTACATCGCCATGCGGTTTCTGGTGAAGCCGATGGATCTTCCGAATGCCTTTATGTATGGTGCCGGACACGGCGGCGTGGAGGCAATGCTTCTGTGCGGCGTGGCATCCATCAGCAACATCGCAAGTGCCGTGATGATAAACTCCGGCACCATGTCTGCACAGCTGGCGTCTCTTGACGCAAAGAAGGCGGCAGACACGGCAGCGGCTCTTTCGGCGCTGTGGATGACACCGAGCTTGACGTTTTTTGCAGGCGGCGTAGAGCGGCTTCTGGCGGTGGCGCTCCATGTGAGCCTTTCGATCCTGGTGTTCCAGTCCATCCGTAAAAAGTCCCGGAAAGACCTGCTCAATGCGTATCTGTTCCACTTCGTCATCGATTCGATGGCCGTTCTGCTCAGTGCAGTGGTATCTGTCTGGGTGGTGGAGCTTGTCGTTGCACTCATGACCGGCGGGGCTGTCCTGATGGCAAAGTATGCCTGTATGGAAGAGTGAACGCACGGAAATATTCTTGATATAGAGTATATAAAAGTCCCCTCTTCGTCATTGGAGCAAGAACCGTGACGAAGAGGGGACTTTCGATTTCTGTTACTTTCTCTCGTGGTCAGACCAGCCGCTGGAAGCTATAATATCGCCCTCCGGCGTGCACCAGAGAGCCTCCACGCCATCGAGGGATTCGATGAGCTTCTGTCCCTCCTCCAGCGGCATACAGAACAGGCCGGTGGTGAGGCAGTCGGCCGCGCCGGAGTCGGGGGAGAGGACGCTGACGCTGTCGAAGTAGCGGGCGGGCCAGAGGGTGTCCGGGTCGATGAGGTGGTGGTAGCGCACGCCGTCCACGACGTAGTACCGCTGGTAGTTGCCGCTGGTGACGAGGGCCATGTCACTCATGTTGACGCCTGAGACATAGGAAGAGCTGGTGGTGTAGACCTCAGAGGAGTTCCACGGGTTTTCTACGCCACCCGACCACTGGGAGCCGTCGGGCTTTACGCCGATGGCGCGGAGGTTGCCGCCCACGCTGATGAGGGCGCTGGTCAGGCCCCGGGCCTCAGCAGCCTGAGCCACCATCTCGACGGCGTAGCCCTTGCCCACGCTGCCCACGTCGAGGGACATGGCGGGGTCGGAGAGGTAGACCGTCTTGGCCTCCTCGTCGATGACGACGTCGGAGATGTTGCAGTGCTGTGCGGCGGCATCCAGCGCCTCCTGCGAGGGGAGCTGGTTGTCCGCCTCGCTTTTGGTGGCCTCGGCGGCCTCGCGGCAGTCATGCCAGATGCGGAGGACGCTGCCCATGGCGATGTTCAGCTTGCCGCCGGTGGTGTCGTACATCTGCCGGGCCAGCTCCAGCATCCCGAGGATCTTATCGTCTACCTGAACCGGGGCAGTGCCCGCGTTGTCGTTGATGGTCTTGACGTTCACCACGCCGTCGTAGTCGTTGTAGATGTCGTAAAGACGGTGGTATTCCAGCAGGTCGGCGTGGAGAGCGTCCATCTGGCGGTTGAACTCCTCCTCGCTGTCGCAGTAGGCGATGACCTGCGTTATGGTGTCAAAAGCGTCGTAGAAGATGGTGCTGTACCGCTTGGCATCCGCGCTCACGCCGGAGGCCGCAGGCTTTTGGGATGAGCCGCAGGCGGCAAGGAGGCTCAGGCAGAGTGTCCCGGCCAGCAGGGCGGAAACGAAGCGCTTGATGCTCATGCCTGCTCCTTTGCCGCAGCCGTGAAGGCGGCGTGTTCCTCAGACAGGTGGGCCAGCAGGTCGCCGAAGACCCAGTTCTTGTTGGAGGGGGTGATGACGGCCTTGAGAGGAATGTTCACCTGTGCCTGCTTCATGAGGTCCAGCAGGGTGTCGAGGTCTTTTTCCCGGAAATTTGCCAGCACCAGTGCAGGAGGATAGGCTCCCGGCTCCAGCACGAGGGTGCGGGAGGCCTTGACCTCCACCTCGCCCAGCAGCTGGGCGACGGTCTTGCCTGCGTCGGCAGGGGAGACGGGCAGCAGCTTCATGCCAAAGGCGGGGGCCATCCCCTCAAGGATGCCCCGGTCGGCGGCGGACAGGTTCCAGCCCAGCGCCAGCGGGACGCCGGCGTTCTGGTTGCGTGCGATATGTGCTTTCATGATGTCATACCTCATTTCAGGGGAGAAGTTCAAAATACACTATAGTATACCATAAAAAACGGAAAAAGAAAACGCGGCCCAAAGAAAAAACGCCCTCCGAAGAGGGCGCACAGCGCAAAATTCAATTCAGCTTCTTGCCGAAGAACTCCACCTCTTTGCCGATGAAGTCCATCAGCTCGTCGAACTGGTCGGGGGTCAGGCTCTGGGCACCGTCGCACTTGGCCTTGGCGGGGTCGTTGTGGACCTCGATCATCAGGCCGTCAGCACCGGCGGCGACGGCGGCCTTTGCCAGCTGAGGCACCATCCATGCGTGGCCGCAGGCGTGGCTGGGGTCCACGATGACAGGCAGGTGGGTCATCTTGTGGAGCATGACCACACCGGCGAGGTCGAGGGTGTTCCGCATACTGGTCTCGAAGGTGCGGATGCCGCGCTCGCAGAGGATGACGTTCTCGTTGCCCTCGGCCATGATGTACTCGGCGCTCATGACGAACTCCTCCAGCGTGTTGGCAAGGCCGCGCTTGAGCAGGACGGGCTTCTTCTGACGGCCCACGGCCTTGAGCAGCTCGAAGTTCTGCATATTGCGGGCACCGACCTGAATGAGGTCCACATTCTCGAAGAGGGGCAGATGCTCGGTGTTCATGATCTCGGTGACGATGGGGGAGCCGGTGGAACGGCGGGCCAGCTTGAGCAGATCGAGGCCCTCGCTGCGCATCCCTTGGAAAGAGTAGGGAGAGGTGCGTGGCTTGAATGCGCCGCCGCGCAGCAGGGAGGCACCGGCGGCCTTGACGCGCTGGGCGCAGTAGGTGATCTGGGCCTCGCTCTCGATGCTGCATGGGCCTGCAATGACGGCAAAGCTGCCGCCGCCGATCTTCACGCCCTCCACATCGACGACGCTGTCGTCGGGATGGAATTTGCGGTTGGCTTTCTTGTACGGCTCAGAGACGCGGCGGCAGGTCTCGACCACCGGATTTGCCAGCACCCAGCTCTCGGCGATGGCCTTGGTGTCGCCGATGAGGCCGAGGATGTGGGTGTCGCTGCCCTTGGAGTCATTGATCTGCAGGCCCATGCTTTCCAGCTCGCGGCAGAATTCGTGGACCTTGACTTCAGGGGCGTCCTGTTTGAGTACGATGATCATGGCGGGTTCTCCTTTTCCTGTTTCCGTACGGCAGGGGAGAAAAAGCCGCCTTGCCGCAGATGTTTCAGTATCGTGAACTTCATTATCGTGAAGTGAGTGGGCATGGACATAGCATATCACTTCAGTTTCATGAAGTCAAGGGTTTTCTTAAAAGTTTTTGAATTTTGGGAGAGAAAGTGGTAAAATAAAGTTGTCCGCTTCAAAAGAAAATGACACGTGCTGCGAGATGGAAAAGCCTCTCCCTTTGGGAGAGGTGTCATCGCTTGCGATGACGGAGAGGGCAAGCCCGGCATGACGGATTCGTTGCACAGCGACAGGCGCTTCTTTTGTAAGAGCGATGTTGTCGCTGTGCCTATGCGTTCTCGTCAGCATCCTTGCCCTCTCAGTCTGCTTCGCAGACAGCTCTCCCAAAGGGAGAGCCTTTGAGAAAGCGGCAAAACACACAATAACGAAGTAAGAAGGTCTTACATATGGGCAAAGAAGCAAAAACGAACGCCATGCGCATTTTGGAGCGGGCCAAGGTGGCCTACACCGCGCATGAATATCCCCACGAAGAGGGCGTGGCGGTGGACGGCGTGACCGTCGCCGCCAGCATGGGCGAGGACCCCGCCTGCGTCTACAAGACGCTGGTGACGCAGGGGGCCAGCAGGAACTACTTCGTCTTCGTCATCCCGGTGGCGGCGGAGCTTGACCTGAAGGCCGCCGCCCGCAGCGTGGGCGAAAAGAGCGTGGCGATGATCCACGTTGCCGACATCAATAAGGTCACCGGTTATGTCCGGGGCGGCTGCAGCCCGGTGGGCATGAAGAAGCAGTACACCACCGTTTTCGACGAGAGCGTGCTGAGCCAGCCGAAGGTCTACGTCTCCGGCGGGCGCATCGGCACGCAGGTGTGCTGCGCCGCCGCCGACCTCATCAAGGCCGCGCGGGCAACGACCGCAAAGATCATCTTCTGAAACGCGCCTCCCTTTGGGAGAGGGCAGGCCCGGAACGATAGATCTGCCGCACAGCGATAAGCAGATCTTTGTCAGAGCGATGCTGTCGCTATGTGGACGCTTTGCGCCAGCTCTCCCGGAGGGAGAGCCTTTAAGAGGATATTTATTATAGAAAGTTTCTCCAAGAAGTCGTACTTAAAAAGAAAAACGATGTCGAAACTGCACAAAATTTTAGAAAGTTTTTTGACAGCAGGGAACACAAGGGAAAATTTGCCCGAACGCTCTTTGCAAAGGCGTTTTTTTGCCGTATACTGTACCTAGACGGCGGACGGAAGAGCAGGTAAACTCTTTTTTCGGCCGGAAGGAACAGCGTGGACAACGAGGTTTGCGGAGGAGGAGCAGAATGTGGAATGAGCTGCTGGGTACCAAGTGCCGTCTCGGCGCGGGGATGCATCAGGGCCTTCGTGTAACCTGCTGCGAGTCTATGCTGTCGCAGATGAAATAAAAGGCCGTGGTGTAAGTGCATCACAGCCTTTTTTGTTTTTGTGTCGTGGGATTTTGAGAAAGAGAGGTTGGATACAGATGATTCGTAAAGTGGCAGTCATCATGGGTTCGGATAGTGATTGGCCGGTGGTCAAGGGGGCCTGCGCCCAGCTCAAGGCGCTGGACATCCCCTTTGAGGCCCACATCCTGTCGGCCCACCGCACCCCCGCCGAGGCGGCGGACTTCGCAAAAAAGGCAAAGGCAGACGGCTTCGGCGTCATCCTCTGCGCGGCGGGCATGGCAGCACATCTGGCTGGTGCTTTCGCCGCCAACACCACCCTGCCGGTCATCGGCATCCCGATGAAGGGCGGCGCGATGGATGGTCTGGACGCACTGCTGGCCACCGTCCAGATGCCCAGCGGCATCCCGGTGGCTACGGTGGCCCTGAACGGCGCAAAGAACGCCGCATGGCTGGCTGCTGAGATCTTGGCCCTCGGCGACGAGGCGCTGGCCGGCCGTCTGGAGGCCGAGCGCACCGCGATGGCGCAGCAGATCGCCGCAAAGGAAGAAAAACTGCAGAAAGAGATCGAGGAACTGTAATGTCTGATTTTGCATACCCGCTTCACGAAGAGTGCGGCGTTTTCGGCATCTATGACCGTGCAGGCACGGAGGACGTGGCGGCTGCCGCCTACTCGGCCCTGTACGCTCTGCAGCACCGTGGGCAGGAGAGCTGCGGCATCGCCGTGAACGATGACGGCGTCATCAGCGGCCACCGGGACCTCGGCCTTGTCAATGAGGTGTTCACCCCGGCGGTGCTGGCCTCGCTGGCAAAGCCCACGGCCCACATGGCCACCGGCCATGTCCGCTATGCCACCGCCGGCAGCCGCATCCGGGCCAATGCCCAGCCCATGATCGTCCGGCACGGCCGGGGCACCATGGCCCTCTGCCACAACGGCAACCTGACGAACGCTCTGGAGCTTCGCCGTCAGCTGGAAAACGAGGGTGCTATCTTCCACGGCTCCTCCGACACCGAGGTCATCTGCTACCTCGTCACCCGCAACCGCCTGCGGATGGGCAGCATCGAGATCGCCATCAGCAAGACGATGGATGTCCTCGAGGGCGCTTACAGCCTCGTGGTCATGTCGGCCACCAAGCTCATCGCGGCCCGCGACCCCCGGGGCTACCGGCCTCTGTGCATCGGCACCCTGCCCGGCGGCGGCTACGTCTTCGCCAGCGAGAGCTGTGCGCTGGACGCCGTCGGCGCGACGCTGCTGCGGGATGTGGAGCCGGGCGAGATCGTCATCACCGACACAAAGACCGGTGAGCTGCGCTCCATCAAGGATCACTGCGGCCGTCCCGACCGCCAGATGTGCGTCTTCGAGTTCATCTACTTTGCCCGCCCCGACAGCATCATTGAGGGCAGCTCGGTGCACGAGGCCCGCAAGCGGGCAGGCCGCTTCCTTGCACAGGAGCACCCCGTGGAGGCCGATGTGGTCATCGGTGTGCCGGACTCCGGCCTCGATGCGGCCCTCGGCTACTCGCAGGAGAGCGGCATCCCCTACGGCATCGGCTTCATCAAGAACAAATACATCGGCCGCACCTTCATTCAGGGCAGCCAGAAGCAGCGCGAGAACAGCGTCCGCATCAAGCTGAATGTCGTGTCCAGCACCGTCAAGGGCAAGCGGGTGGTGCTGGTGGATGACTCCATCGTGCGCGGCACCACCTCCGCCCGCATCATCAAGCTGCTGCGGGACGCCGGAGCGAAGGAAGTCCACTTCCGTGTTTCCGCGCCCCCCTTCAAATATCCCTGCTATTTCGGCACCGACATCCCCGACCAGAAGCTGCTGGTCGCCACCGGCCGCACGGTGGACCAGATCAACGAGATCATCGGGGCCGATACGCTGGGCTACCTTTCGACGGAGCACGTCGTCCAGCTGGCCCAGAACGCGAACGGCGGCTTCTGCACCGCCTGCTTCACCGGCCAGTACGCCGTGAAGCCGGAAGAGGTGCTTTCCACCGATATTCATGAACGCCACCTGAATGACCGTCCCAAGGACGAGAAAAAGTTAGGAGAGTAACAATGGAAAAGAGCTATTCGGAAAGCTATGCAGCTGCAGGTGTGGACATCACCGCAGGCTACCGTTCGGTCGAACTCATGAAGCAGTATGTGGCCCGCACCATGAACGAGCACTGCATCGGCGGGCTGGGCGGCTTCGGCGGCCTGTTCGAGCTGGACTGCACCGGCTATCAGCACCCCGTCCTCATCTCGGGCACCGACGGCGTGGGCACCAAGCTGAAGATCGCCATGATCCTGGACAAGCATGACACCATCGGCATCGACTGCGTGGCCATGTGCGTCAACGACGTCATCTGCGCCGGTGCAAAGCCACTGGTCTTCCTCGACTACATCGCCTGCGGCCGGAACATCCCCGAGAAGATCGCCGAGATCGTCAAGGGCGTGGCCGAGGGCTGCGTGCAGGCCGATTGCTCTCTGGTGGGTGGCGAGACCGCAGAGCACCCGGGCATGATGCCGGAGGAGGAGTACGATCTGGCCGGCTTCACCGTGGGCGTCGTGGACAAGGAAAAGATCCTGAGCAACGAGACCATGAAGCCCGGCGACGTCATCATCGCCCTGCCCTCCACCGGCGTCCACTCCAACGGCTTCTCGCTGGTGCGCAAAATTTTTGACATTGACGGCGACCCCGCCGTTCTCAGGACTGCCCCCGCAGAGCTGGGCGGCAAGACCCTCGGCGAGGCCCTGCTGGCCCCCACTAAAATTTACGTCAAGCCGGTGCTGAAGGTGCTGGAAGAGGTGGATGTCAAGGGCATCTCCCACATCACCGGCGGCGGCTTCTACGAGAACATCCCCCGCAGCCTGAAGAAGGGCTGCTGCGCCCGCATCAAGAAGGAGGATGTCCGCACCCCGGCCCTCTTCCAGCTGATGCAGAAGACCGGCAATATCTCCGAGCACGATATGTTCAACACCTTCAACATGGGCGTTGGCATGGTGCTCACCGTCCCCGCAGAGCAGGCCGACAAGGCGCTGGACATCCTGCACGCAAATGGCGAGCCGGAAGCTTACCGTCTGGGCGTCATTGCAGAAGGTGAGGGTGTGGAGCTGTGCTGAACATTGCAGTTTTAGTCTCCGGCGGCGGCACCAACCTGCAGGCTCTGCTGGACAGCGAAGCCCGAGGCGAGAACCCCAACGGCAGGATCACCCTTGTGGTGGCCTCCAAGCCCGGTGTCTATGCGCTGGAACGGGCCGCAAAGGCCGGTGTGGAAGGCTGCGTGGTGCGCCGCAAGGATTACGCCAGTAGTGAGGATTTTGACGCAGCTCTGCTGAAAACGTTGAAAGACCACAACATCGATCTGGTGGTGCTGGCAGGCTTTCTGTCCGTGCTGGGGCCCAGTGTCATTGAAGCGTATCCCCGCCGCATCCTGAATGTGCATCCGGCACTCATCCCGTCTTTCTGCGGGCCCGGCATGTACGGTCTGCGTCCGCACGAGGCGGCTCTGGCCCGGGGCTGCAAGGTGACCGGTGCCACCGTCCACTTCGTGAACGAAGAGTGCGACGGCGGGCCCATCCTGCTGCAGAAGGCCGTGGACATCCTGCCCGGCGACACCCCCGAGGTGCTGCAGAAGCGTGTGATGGAGCAGGCCGAGTGGAAGCTGCTGCCCAAGGCCGTGGCTATGGTGTGCAGCGGAGAAATCGAGTAAAAAGATAAACTGGCTCGCCCTCTCAGGCCGCTTCGCGTCCAGCTCTCCCAAAGGGAGAGCCCTTGGCAAAACCATGAACTTTGTGTGGACTGCCAAAGCCTCCCACTTTGGGGGAGGTGGCAGCGCGTCAGCGCTGACGGAGAGGGCGAGGGCGTTATCCGTAAAGGAGAACAACAATGGAAAAGATCAACCTGAACGAGTATCTGGCATCCAACGAGTATCCCGGCCGCGGCATTGCTGTGGCAATGGCTCCGGATGGCCGTCAGATGTTCATTGGCTACTTTATCATGGGCCGCAGCGAGAACAGCCGCAACCGCGTGTTTGACCCCGTGCCCGAGCGCGGCGGCATCTGCACCATCGCAGCGGACCCCGCGAAGCTGGAGGACCCCAGCCTCATTATTTACAATCCGGTGCTGACGCTGGGCAAGACCCATATCGTGACCAACGGCGACCAGACCGATACCATTTATGACCTGATGAGTCAGGGCAAGAGCTTTGCCGATGCCCTGCGCACCCGCACCTTTGAGCCGGACGGCCCCAACTACACCCCCCGCATCTCCGCTGTGGTGTACGCCGACGGCAGCTATCAGATGAGCATTCTCAAGTCTGCGGACGGCAATGGCGACAGCGTGCAGCGCTATTTCTTTGATTACCCGCAGCCCGTTGCAGGCGAGGGCCATTTCATCAGCACCTACAAGCACAACGGAAATCCCATCCCCAGCTTTGAGGGTGAGCCGCTGCGCTTTGCCTGCCCCCGCACCATCGGCGATTTTGCACAGGGTCTGTGGAGCAGCCTGAACCCGGACAACAAGGTGAGCCTGTTTGCCCGGGTCATTGATCTGGACTCCGGCGAGACCGGCGACATGATCTTTAACAAGTACGATGCCGTGTGCAGCGATCTGGACGACCCCGAAGAGCCGGAGCTGCTGCCCGAAGAGCTGGAACTGCTCAAAAAGCTTGACGCAGAGGAAAAACAGGACTAAAACAATAGAGAAATAAGGAGGATGCACCAATGAACGAACTGGCACTGAAGTACGGCTGCAACCCCAACCAGAAGCCCAGCCGCATTTATATGGAAGATGGCTCTGACCTGCCGGTCACTGTGCTGAACGGCAAGCCCGGCTACATCAATTTTCTGGACGCGCTCAACTCCATCCAGCTGGTCAAGGAGCTGAAAGCTGCCTGTGGTCTGCCCGCAGCAGCTTCCTTCAAGCACGTTTCCCCGGCAGGCGCAGCGCTGGGGTTGCCCCTGACCGATGTGGAACGCAAGATGTACCACATTGCCCCGGATATGGAGCTGTCGCCGCTGGCAAATGCCTATGCCCGTGCACGCGGTGCGGACCGCATGTCCTCCTTTGGCGACTGGATCGCCTTGTCCGACATCTGCGATGTGCCCACCGCAAAGCTGATCCAGCACGAGGTGTCCGACGGCATCATCGCCCCGGGCTACGAGCCGGAGGCACTGGCTATCCTGTCCGGCAAGAAGAAGGGCAACTACAATGTGGTCGCCATCGACCCGGCCTACAAGCCCGCTCCCATCGAGCACAAGCAGGTGTACGGCATCACCTTTGAGCAGGGCCGCAACGAGCTGGTCATCAACGCCGACACCATGCTGAACAACTGGGTCACCGAGAACAAGGATGTGACCGAAGAGCAGAAGCGTGATCTGGTCATTGCACTCATCACCCTGAAGTATACTCAGTCCAACAGCGTGTGCTACACCTACCACGGCCAGACCATCGGCGTGGGCGCAGGCCAGCAGAGCCGCATCCACTGCACCCGTCTGGCAGGCCAGAAGGCCGACAACTGGCAGCTGCGCCATATGCCGAAGGTGCTGGACCTGCCCTTCCGCGACGATGTGGCAAAGCCCAACCGTGACAACGCCATCGATGTCTACATCGGCGACACCCCCGAGGACGTCATCGGCGACGATGTCTGGGCCGAGACCTTCACCCGTCAGCCTGAGCCGCTGACCGCTGAGGAAAAGAAGGAGTATTTGAGCCATGTCACCGGCGTCTGCCTCGGCTCGGATGCGTTCTTCCCCTTCGGCGACAACATCGAGCGGGCACGCCGTTCCGGCGTCACCGCCATCGTCCAGCCCGGCGGCTCCATCCGCGACCAGCAGGTCATCGACACCTGCAATAAGTACGGCATTGCGATGGCCTTCTGCGGCATCCGGCTGTTCCATCATTGACCCTCTCAGTCGCCTGCGGCGACAGCTCCCCCAAAGGGGGAGCCATTGGCAGGCCGGGCAGACAAAGCTGGACGAGCGAAGCTCGCGATGCCGCAAAATGCCGGGCCTTGCTACAGAGGTCAGAAGCAGCTGGTCTGAGCAGCGGAGCACTACAGTTTCTGATACAAAAAACTCTCTCAGCCTTTATGAGCCTTGCCGACACGCCAGAGGCTCCCCCTTTGGGGGAGCTGGCAAAGCCGGAAGGCTTTGACTGAGAGGGCTACAGAGAAGGTGTAACTATGAAAAAGAAAATTCTGGTCGTTGGCGGCGGCGGACGTGAGCACGCCATCATCAAGGCACTGAAAAAAAGCCCTGACTGCGGCGAGGTCTGGTGTGCGCCCGGCAACGGCGGCATCGGCTATGACGCCCACTGCGTCAACATCAAGGCCACCGATGTGGAGACGATGGTGGGCTTTGCAGAGACGGAAAAGTTCGACTATGTCGTGGTAGCGCAGGACGACCCGCTGGCACTGGGCATGGTGGACGCTTTGGCGAAGGTCGGCATCCCGGCCTTCGGTCCGGACAAGGCTGCGGCCCGCATCGAGGCCTCCAAGGTCTTCTCCAAAGACCTGATGAAGAAGTACGGCATCCCCACCGCGAAGTATGAGACCTTCGACGACCCCGCCAAGGTCATGGAATACATCAAGGCTGAGGGCAAGTATCCTGTGGTCATCAAGGCCGACGGCCTTGCGCTGGGCAAGGGCGTGCTCATCTGCGAGAACGAAGAGCAGGCCGCCGAGGGCGTCAAGGAGATCATGCTGGATAAAAAATTCGGCGCTTCCGGCAACCATGTGGTCGTGGAGGAGTTCCTCACCGGCCCTGAGGTCAGCGTCCTCAGCTTCACCGACGGCAAGGTGGTCAAGCCGATGGTGTCCTCCATGGACCACAAGCGTGCCAACGACCACGATACCGGCCTGAACACCGGCGGCATGGGCACCGTCGCCCCCAACCCCTACTACACCCCGGCCATCGCCGCCGAGTGCATGGAGAAGATCTTCCTGCCCACCATCAAGGCCATGAACGCTGAGGGCTGCCCCTTCAAGGGCTGTCTCTACTTCGGCCTCATGCTCACCCCGGACGGCCCGAAGGTCATCGAGTACAACTGCCGCTTCGGCGACCCCGAGACGCAGGTGGTGCTGCCCCTGCTGGAGAGCGACCTGCTGAAGATCATGACCGCCTGCACCGAGGGCACGCTGGCCGACACCGAGGTGAAGTTCTCCGACGGCGCGGCTGCCTGCGTCATTCTCGCTTCCGGCGGCTACCCTGTGGCCTACGAGAAGGGCAAGCCCATCACCGGCCTTGTGGACGGTCAGCTGCCCGATGAGCCGGACGTCACGGTCTACCACTCCGGCACGGCCATCGCCGAGGACGGTCAGCTCGTCACCAACGGCGGCCGCGTGCTGGGCGTGACGGCCACTGCGCCCGGCCTGCCCCGGGCCATCGCCATCGCCTACGAGGCCGCAGAGCACATCCACTTCGACAAGCTGCACAAGCGCACCGACATCGGGATGCGGGCGCTGAAGGCATTGGCGGAGAAGCAGTAAAGCGCTCTGCGAAAGGCTCTCCCGCTGGGAGAGCTGTCCCCGAAGGGGACTGAGAGGGCAAGGCCGCTGACAGGGATGCGTCAGCGCAGTGCTCGGAGCGCTCTGACAAAGGAGCGGTTTATCGCTGTGTCGCGGCTCTGTCGCACAGGGGTTGCCCTCTCCGTCATTGCTTCGCAATGCCACCTCTCCCAAAGGGCGAGGCTTTGGCTATGAAAGACTGAAACAACGAAATAACAAGGGGGATTTCCCAATGGTATATCGTATCTATGTTGAAAAGAAACCCGGCTTCGACGGCGAGGCCCAGAGCCTGCGCAACGAGCTGGTCTCGCTGCTGGGCATCAAGGAGCTGAGCGGCCTGCGCCTGCTCAACCGCTACGATGTGGAGGGCATCGACGAGGCATTGTTCGAGCAGTGCGTGCCCACCGTGTTCAGTGAGCCGCCGGTGGACAACACCTATGCGGAGCTGCCCGCTGCGGACGGCTGCGTGTCCTTTGCTGTGGAGTACCTGCCCGGTCAGTTCGACCAGCGCGCCGACTCTGCCGCCGAGTGCATCCAGCTTATCAGTCAGGGCGAGCGCCCGCTGGTGCGCTCTGCCCGCGTCTACCTGCTGGAGGGCACCCTGACCGACGAGCAGCTGGCCGAGATCAAGAAATACGTCATCAACCCCGTGGAGGCCCGCGAGGCTTCGCTGGACACCAAGGCTACCCTGAAGATGGAGTATCCCGTCCCCACCGAGGTGGCTGTTCTGGACGGCTTCAACGAGCTGGACGAGGAGGGCCTGAAGAAGTTCATCGATGAGAAGGGTCTTGCGATGGACCTCGGCGACATCAAGTTCTGTCAGGAGTATTTCCGCTCGGAGAAGCGCGACCCGACCATTACCGAGATCAAGATGATCGACACCTACTGGTCCGATCACTGCCGCCATACCACCTTCGGCACCATTCTGGACGACGTCCAGATCGACGATGCCGTGGTGCAGAAGGCATTTGACCGCTACATGGCCATGCGCGCCGACCTTGGCCGCGAGAACAAGCCCCGCTGCATGATGGACCTTGCCACCATCGGTGCCAAGGAGCTGAAAAAGCAGGGTATCCTGAAGAACCTCGATGAGTCTGAGGAGATCAACGCCTGCACCGTCAAGATCAAGTGTGACGTCAACGGCAAGGACGAGGACTGGCTCTTTCTCTTCAAGAATGAGACCCACAACCACCCTACCGAGATCGAGCCGTTCGGCGGTGCGGCCACCTGCATCGGCGGTGCCATCCGTGATCCCCTGTCCGGCCGCAGCTACGTCTATCAGGCCATGCGCGTCACCGGCGCAGGCGACCCGCTCAAGCCGGTCAGCGAGACTCTGCCCGGCAAGCTGCCCCAGCGCAAACTGGTGACCACCGCAGCTGCCGGCTATTCCTCCTACGGCAACCAGATCGGCCTTGCTACCGGTCAGGTGGACGAGATCTATCATCCCGGCTATGTGGCAAAGCGCATGGAGATCGGCGCCGTTGTAGGCGCTACTCCCGCTTCCCACGTCCGCCGCGAGTGCCCCGCCCCCGGCGATGTCATCGTTCTGCTGGGCGGCCGCACCGGCCGTGATGGTGTGGGCGGTGCTACCGGTTCTTCCAAGGCCCACAAGCTGGACAGCCTTGAGCACTGCGGTGCCGAGGTGCAGAAGGGCAATGCTCCCATCGAGCGCAAGCTGCAGCGCCTGTTCCGCCGCGAGGATGCCTGCAGGATGATCAAGCGCTGCAACGACTTTGGTGCAGGCGGTGTGTCCGTTGCCATCGGTGAGCTGGCCGACGGCCTGTACATCGACCTGAACAAGGTCACCAAGAAGTACGAGGGTCTGGACGGCACCGAGCTGGCCATCAGCGAGAGCCAGGAGCGCATGGCTGTGGCGCTGGCCCCCGAGGACGTGGACAAGTTCATTGCTCTCGCCAACGAAGAGAACCTTGAGGCCACTCCGGTGGCAAAGGTGACGGCTGAGCCCCGCCTGAACATGGTGTGGAACGGCATGTCCATCGTGAACATCAGCCGCGAGTTCCTGAACTCCAACGGTGCCGAGAAGCACCAGAAGGTCCATGTGGAAAAGGCCACGGTCTGGCAGCCCCAGTGGGAGGGCCTGACCTTCAGCCAGAAGATGAAAAACATGGTGGGCGATTTGAACATCTGCAGCAAGAAGGGCCTGTCTGAGCGGTTCGACTCCACCATTGGTGCCGCCACCGTGCTCATGCCCTTTGGCGGTGCCTATCAGCTGACCCCGCAGAACGCCATGGTGGCAAAGCTGCCGGTGGACGGCGAGACCAGCACCTGCTCCGGCATGGCATGGGGCTTCAACCCCTTCCTGATGAGCGCAGACCAGTACAAGGGCGCTCAGATGGCTGTCATCGAGAGCGTTACCAAGCTGGTGGCCTCCGGCTTCCGCTATGAGGATGCTTACCTCACCTTCCAGGAATATTTCGAGCGTTTGGGCACCGCCCCGGAGCGCTGGGGCAAGCCGCTGGCCGCTCTGCTGGGTGCATTGGATGCTCAGATGGGTCTGGGCATTGCATCCATCGGCGGCAAGGACAGTATGTCCGGCTCCTTTGAAAAGCTGGATGTGCCTCCCACGCTGGTCTCCTTTGCAACCGCCATCGGCAAGGCAAACAAGGTGGTCTCCACCGAATTCAAGAAGCCGGAAAGCACCGTGGTGCTGGTACGGCCCATCATTGACCCCGAGACCGGCTGCCCCAACTTCTTCTCCCTGAAGGCCAACTACAAGATCGTGGAGGACATGATCGAAGAGGGCATGGTGGCATCCGCCTGCTCTGTGGGCTACGGCGGCATTGCCGAGGCTCTGTTCAAGATGGGCCTTGGCAACCACATCGGTTTCAAGATGCGTGCGGATAAGACCACCCATGAGATGTTCCAGCCCATGTACGGTTCCATCGTTCTGGAAATGGTGTCCGATTCGCCCGCCGGTGAGATCCTGGGCGAGACCACCAAGGAATACGTCTTTGAAGCCTGCGGCGAAAAGCTGGACATGGCCCAGCTGCAGGAGATCTGGGAAGGCAAGCTGGAGCCGGTGTACCCCTACCGCAAGGCAGGCCCCACCGTGGAAAAGATCAACGGCAAGCTGACTGCACCCGCCGCACCCAAGATCGGTGTGGCAAAGCCCAAGGTCATCATTCCGGTGTTCCCGGGCACCAACTGTGAGTACGACACCGCCAAGGCCTTTGCCCGCGCCGGTGCCGACCCGGAGATCCTGGTCATCCGCAACCTGACCCCCGCCGACGTGGCCGAGAGCTGCAAGGCACTGGTCAAGGCCATCGATAACAGCCAGATCGTCATGCTGCCCGGCGGCTTCTCCGGCGGCGACGAGCCGGACGGCAGCGCCAAGTTCATCGCCTCCTTCTTCCGCAGCCCGGCCGTCACCGAGGCGGTCCGCGACCTGCTGCAGCACCGCGACGGCCTGATGCTGGGCATCTGCAACGGCTTCCAGGCCCTCATCAAGCTGGGTCTGGCTGCCTACGGCGACATCCGCCCCATCACGGCCTACGACCCGACCCTGACCTTCAACACCATCGGCCGCCACCAGAGTATGCTGGTGCGCACCCGCATCGCTTCCACCGGAAGCCCGTGGCTGTCCAAGTGCAGCGTGGGCGACCAGCACACCGTGGCCATCAGCCACGGCGAGGGCCGCTTTGTGGCACCCCAGAGCGTGCTGGATACCCTCATCGCCAACGGCCAGATCGCAACTCAGTATGTCGATCAGGACGGCGATCCCAGCATGGATCTGCGGTATAACCCCAACGGCTCCGTTCTCGCCATCGAGGGCATCACCAGCCCGGACGGCCGCGTCTTCGGCAAGATGGGCCACTCGGAGCGCAGCGGCGAGTACCTCTACAAGAATGTCACCGGCGATAAGTATCAGCCGATCTTCGAGGGCGGCGTGGACTATTTCAAGATTTGATGGTATAATAGCCCTCTCAGACGCTTACGCGTCAGCTCCCCCAGAGGGGGAGCCACTGGCGTGTCGGTCAGGTCTGAGCAGGATGAATAAAGTTTTCTGTTTCGGAAACGATAGTGCCCTGCTGTACAGATTCACAGCAGCTTGACAAAATGCCCTGCTGAGAAGCTTCTGCCCTCTGCAGCGAGGCCCGCCCTTTGATGTGCCAGTACACTTCCGGCGGACAGCGCAGAGTTACCCGGTTTGCCAATGGCTCCCCCTTTGGGGGAGCTGGCTGCCGGAGGCAGACTGAGAGGGCTACAAGGAGGAAACAACCAATGTCTCAGCATGACCGTTATATCAGCCCCTTTTCCACCCGATATGCCTCCGATGAGATGCAGTACATCTTCTCGGACGACAACAAGTTCCGCACATGGCGTCGTCTGTGGGTGGCGCTGGCCCGGGCCGAGATGAAGCAGGGCCTGACCAATATCACCCCCGAGATGGTGGCCGAGCTGGAAGCTCATGTGGACGACATCAACTATGAGGTCGCCATCGAGCGGGAGAAGCTGGTGCGCCACGACGTCATGAGCCATGTCTATGCCTACGGCCAGCAGTGCCCCAAGGCAGCAGGCATCATCCATCTGGGCGCCACCAGCTGCTACGTCGGCGACAACACCGACATCATCGTGATGCGTCAGGGCCTTGAGCTGGTGCGCAAGAAGCTCATCGGCGTGCTGGCAAAGCTGGCCAAGTTTGCCGAGGAGTACAAGGATATGCCCTGCATGGCCTACACCCACTGCCAGCCCGCCCAGCCCACCACCGTGGGCAAGCGTGCCACCCTGTGGGCCAACGAGCTGGTGATGGACCTCAACGAGATCGACCACCGCCTTGCGACTCTGCAGCTGCGCGGCGTCAAGGGCACCACCGGCACGCAGGCCTCCTTCATGGAGCTGTTCAAGGGCGACGCCGATAAGATCCGCGCCGTGGACGCCTCCATCGCCGAGGAGATGGGCTTTGACCGCGAGGCCGTCATCCCGGTGTCCGGCCAGACCTACAGCCGCAAGGTGGATGCCTTTATCCTGAACGCGCTGGCAGGCATCGGCCAGAGCTGCATGAAGTTTGCCACCGACCTGCGCCTGCTGGCCAACTTCAAGGAGATGGAGGAGCCTTTTGAGAAGAACCAGATCGGTTCCTCTGCTATGCCCTACAAGCGCAACCCCATGCGCTGCGAGCGCATCTGCGCACTGAGCCGCTACCTGATGGTGGATGTGCTCAACCCCAGCTTCACCACCGGCACCCAGTGGTTCGAGCGGACGCTGGATGACAGCGCCAACAAGCGGGTGGCAATGGCCGAAGGCTTCCTCGCCACCGACGCCATCCTGAACATCATGCTCAATGTCACCGACGGCATCGTGGTCTACCCGAAGGTCGTCCGCAGCCGCCTGATGGCGGAGCTGCCCTTCATGGCCAGCGAGAATATCATGATGCAGGCCGTGGAGAAGGGCGGCAACCGTCAGGAGCTGCACGAGCGCCTGCGCCAGCATGCCATCGCCGCCGGCAAGCAGGTCAAGGAAGAGGGCCTGCCCAACGACATGGTGGACCGTGTCGCCGCTGACCCCGCCTTTGGCCTGACCAAGGAGGAGATCGCAGCGGGCCTTGTGCCCGAAAACTTCGTGGGCCGCGCTCCCCAGCAGGTGGAGGAGTTCATTGCCCACATCCTCAAGCCCATTTTCGACACGAATCCGGACGCTGTGGAGCAGCATGCGGATCTGAGTGTCTAAGGCTTCAGAACGTTAGCTCACAAAGAGAGAATGCTGCTGTGCGTTCTCTCTTTTGTTTTTTAAAGCTTTTTGGGCACTGCAAGAGCCTCTCCCAAAGGGAGAGCCTTGAACCGCTCCACTTAAAATGATACAATATATCCGCATAAAATATTGAGGATCAGGAGAACACCATGCGACTCGACAAATATCTGGCCGAGACGGCCCAATGTACTCGGAGCGAGGCCAAGGCGCTGCTGGCAAAAGGGCGCGTCACCGTGAACGGTGCAGTCTGCAAGAAAGGGGACACCCAGCTGAAGGCCGCCGACGCCGTGGCAGTGGACGGCAGGGTGCTCGATTACCGGCAGTTCGTCTACCTTATGCTCAACAAGCCCGAGGGCGTCGTCAGTGCCTCCACCGACAAGCGGGACACCACTGTCGTCGATCTGGTAGGGGACGCCTACCCCCGGCGGGAGCTGTTCCCGGCGGGGCGGCTGGACAAGACCAGCACCGGCTTTGTCCTGCTGACGGACGACGGCGGCTTTGCCCACGATATTCTCGCGCCCAAGCGCCACGTCTCCAAGACCTACACCGTCATCATCGACACCCCGCTGACGGAGGAGATGCGTGCAGGCTTTGCCGCCGGCGTCACACTGGCCGACGGCACGGCCCTCTCTCCGGCAGAGGTGTCCGCCCTCACGCCCGACGGCCTGACTGTCCGTGTCCTGCTGCGGCAGGGCGTCTACCACCAGATCAAGCGGATGTTCGGCATCTACGGTGCGGGCGTCAACGCCCTCCACCGGGACGCCATCGGCGGCCTTGCGCTGGACGAGAGCCTTGCGCCGGGCCAGTGGCGGGAGCTGACCGCCGACGAAGTGGCGAAAATTACCACGGGGTGAGGCGGCGCTTTTCACCCCTTCTTCAAAAAAGTATCACAATTTGCCGGTAAAATAGCTCTCAGAACCACGCAGAAAGGCCCTTTTTGGCCCTGAAAATGCCCCGAAAGATAATTTCAACAAGAAAGAAGAATTTTTTTTGGTGAAATATGTTGCAAAAGTAAATTCTTTTGTGTAAAATATAAAATGTAATGCGGCGAAATTGTTGAAAATCACAATCCAGCCCACCTGCGGTTTGCACAAGAGAGGAAAAGGGGTATCCATTTATGGCCAATAGAGTATTTCAGAGCGTGATCTACCAGATGAAGGACGCGATCGACCGTGTGGTCGGCGTGGTGGATGAGACCGGCGCTGTCATCTCCTGCTCGGAGCTGAATCTGATCGGCGAGGTGCGCGAGGGCTTTATGGCAGAGCGTCTGACGGCCGGAGACCGATTCGTGCGGGATGGCTACACCTATCAGCAGTTCTCCAGCGCAAAGCATAACGATTATGCCGTCTTCGTGGAAGGCGCTGACGAGACGGCGGGCCAGTTCGCCGCGCTGTTGTCCATCAGCCTCCAGAGCATCAAGCAGTATCACGACGAGAAGTTCGACAAGTCCAACTTTATCAAGAACGTGGTGCTGGACAATATCCTGCCCGGCGACATCTACGCCAAGGCCCGCGAGCTGCACTTTGCCACCGACGTCTCCCGGGTGGTGTTCATCGTCCGCGTCACCAGCGGCAGCGACATCTCCGCTTACGACGTGGTGAGCAGCCTGTTCCCCGACAAGCAGAAGGACTTCGTCTTCAACATCAGCGAGACGGACACTGTTCTGGTCAAGGAGATCCGCAAGGGCATCGACCGCTCCGATATGGAGAAGCTGGCTGCCAGCATCGTAGATACCCTGTCCGGAGAGCATTACATCAAGGCTGTCGTGGGCATCGGCACCCCCATCGCCAATGTGAAGGATCTGGCCACTTCCTTTAAGGAAGCACAGATCGCCATGGAGGTCAGCAAGGTGTTCGATACCGAGAAGCAGATCATCCGCTACGACAATCTGGGCATCGCACGCCTCATTTATCAGCTGCCCACCACGGTCTGCGAGATGTTCCTGCGCGAAGTGTTCAAGCAGGGCAGCATCGAGAGTCTGGATCAGGAGACCCTCTTCACCATCCAGCGCTTCTTCGAGAACAACCTGAACGTCTCTGAGACCAGCCGCGGCCTGTTCGTCCACCGCAATACGCTGGTGTACCGTCTGGAAAAGATCAAAAAGCTGACCGGTCTGGATCTGCGTGAGTTCGACGACGCTATCGTGTTCAAGGTAGCACTTATGGTCAAGAAGTACCTGTCCAACAACCCGGCCAAATATTGATATTCGTCTCAGCCGCCCCGGCTGCGGACGCCGAAACCGGCCGCTCGACCCCGATGCTGGCCGGTTTCTTTTGTTATAGCCTGTATGGACAACCTCTCCGTCACGGCTGACGCCGTGCCACTGCCCGGGTTGCGGCACCCAGCATCCGCTGCGCTTTGCTTGCGTCTTGCTGGCCGCTGCCCCAACAACGATTCCCTGTTTCCGTCACTGGCGGCGGTCGTCGTCGTTGCTCCTATCGAGGGGAGGCCTTGGCATGGCGGAAAGCTTTATCTCTTCGCCAGAGGCTCCCCTCGGTAGGGGAGCTGTCGAGCGAAGCGAGACTGAGAGGTTTAAGCTTGGAACTTCTGTACCAAATAACTTTTCAGGAGCAAGATACTCATGATAGATTTTGAACATGTCACCAAGATATACAAGAGGAGCGACAAGCCCGCGCTGGAGGACATCGACTTCCATGTGGCAGACGGCGAGTTCGTTTTTCTGGTGGGACACTCCGGTGCAGGCAAGTCCACCCTGCTCAAGCTCATCCTCCGGGAGGAGCTGCCCACAGAGGGCCGCGTGCTCGTGGACGGCAAGGACGTCGCCCGGCTGCGCCGGGGCAGGGTGCCCTATCTCCGCCGCCAGATGGGCATCATCTTTCAGGACTTCCGCCTCATCCCGACCATGACGGTCTACGAGAACATCGCCTTTGCGATGCACGTCACCAACATCGGCAAGAAGGACATCAAGGAGCGGGTCAACTATATGCTGGAGCTGGTGCATCTGGAGGATAAGGCAAAGGTCTACCCCGAGTTCCTCTCCGGCGGCGAGCAGCAGCGGGTGGCCGTGGCCCGCGCTCTGGCCCACAGCCCTCGTCTGGTCATCGCGGACGAGCCTACCGGCAACATCGACCCCGAGATGAGCCTTGAGATGATGGAGCTGCTGGAGCGGGTGAGCGAGATGGGCATCACAGTGCTGGTCGTCACCCACGAGCACGAGCTGGTGCGCCGCTTCAACCGCCGCACCGTCACCCTAAAGAACGGCCGCATCATCTCCGATGTCCCGGCCAGCTTCGGCGAGGAGGTGCACGCATGAAGATCTCGACGTTTGGCTTCCTGACCCGGCGCGGCGTGCGCAACCTCGGCAAGCACTGGGCCATGACCATTGCCTGCATCGCCTCGCTCAGCGTCTGCATGACCCTGAATACCTTCGCCAGCCTCGTCGAGGTGAATGTGGACAGCATGGTCAACTATCTGGGCACCCAGAACGAGATGGTGGTCTATGTGGACCCCGAGGCCGACAACACTCTCATCGAGTCGGTCGGCGCGGCCATCGGCAGCACCGCAGGGGTGAGCCGGGTGCAGTATATGTCCAAAGAGGATGTCCTGAACCAGTACAAGGGCTATATGTCCGAGTACGCCGACCTTCTGAACGAGTTCGAGAACGACAACCCTTTTAAAGCAAATTACCGCGTCTCTCTGTCGGATCTGAGTCAGATGGAGGCCATGAGCAGGAAGTTCGAGGCCGTTGAGGGCGTCTACAGCGTCACGGCCCCCATCGAGATGACCAAGACCTTCGTGGACGTCCAGAAGGCCGTCGCCAAGGTCGGGCGGATCGTTGTGCTGGTGCTGATGGCCGTGAGCATCATCACGGTGGGCACCACCATCCGGCTGAGCGTCTTTGCCCGCCGCCGCGAGATCGAGATCATGAAGTACGTCGGCGCCACCAACGCCCTCGTCACCCTGCCCTTCGTCATCGAGGGTCTGGTGATGGGCCTCATCTCCGGCATCATCACGGCGGCGGCCAGCATCGGCGGCTACGCCTATGTTGTGAAGATCTCGCCCACGCTGGGCAGTCTGTGGCAGATGCTCATGGGCATGGCTCTGGTGCCGCTGGAAAACGTCTGGCCCACCATCCTGACCTACAGCCTCGTGGCGGGCGCTCTGGTGGGCGGTCTGGGCAGTATGTTCTCCATCCGCAAGCACCTCAATGTGTAAGGAGGCCTGTTGTGTATCACGATAAGCATTCCGCAGGCTTCGTCCTGCGCCACCTGCCCCGCCACGCAAAGCCCTCTGGCCACTCGGTCATGATGCGTGCTGCCTGCGCCTTTGTGGCGGCGGCCTGCCTTGTGCTGAGCATGACAGTCTATCCGGCCAGCGCGGCCACCAGCATGAGTTCGCTGCAGAACAAGCTGGATAAGCTCTCCCAGTCCATCCAGCAGCATAAGACAGAGCTGAACAACGCCAAGAAGAAGGAAGCTGCCGCAAAGGCCCTCGAGTCCGAGCTGAAGGAAAAGGTCTCGGTGATCCAGAGCCAGATCAGCGTGCTTCAGGGCCAGATCGCCGAGGTGCAGAACAGCATTGGCGTCAAGGAGCAGCAGATCAGCGCCAAGCAGGCCGAGATCACCCAGAAGGAGCAGGACATCGCCGACCAGTGGGAAGGCTTCAAGAGCCATATGGCCGCGATGCAGGAGCTGCGGGACGGCGGCAGCGTGGCTATGCTCAGCTCGGTGAACGACCTGTACGAGCTGCTGACCTTCAACGAGGTCATGCAGGACATCTCAGTCAAGGATACCGAGATCCTTGACACCATGAAGGCCGCCCGGGAGAGCCTTGTGAACGACCGCACCCAGCTTGTGGCGGAGCGTACCCAGCTGCAGAACAAAAAGGCTGAGCTGAGTGCCCAGAACAAGCAGATGCAGAGCAAGCAGAGCGAGCTGAACTCCAGCGTCAAGGAGGCCCGCCTGAGCGCCGCCGAAGCTCAGCAGGCCCAGAAGGACGCGCAGGCAGCCATCGAGTCGGATGAGATGAACTACGAGGCCGTCAAGAAGGAGATCCAGAAGCTCATCGCAGCAGCAGCGGCCAGTAAGCCGCAGCTGAGCTTCAGCGGCTTTATCTGCCCCCTCAAGAGCTATACCCGCATCTCCAGTGAGTACGGATGGCGCAAGAATCCCGTTTCGGGCGTCAACAAGCTCCACGCGGGCATCGACTTCGCCGCCCCCGCCGGCACCCCCATCTACGCGGCCGCCAGCGGCTATGTGCAGGTGGCAGGATGGTCCAGCGGCGGCTACGGCAACTACGTCATCATCTACCACGGCAAAATGTCGGACGGCAACGCCTACTCCACCCTCTACGGCCATATGCGCTCGGTAGCAACGTCGGCGGGCAAGTACGTCAAGCAGGGCGAACTCATCGGCTATGTCGGCTCTACCGGCAACTCGACGGGCAACCACCTCCACCTTGAGGTGTGGAAGGGCGGCTCCAAGGCCAATGCAGTCAATCCCCGTGGTTATATTCCTATAAAATAATACTGTTTCGAGGGGTCAAAGGAGGCCATAAGGCGAAATGAACGAGCAAAAACGCAAGCGTATCCTTCGGGCGGGCTGTCTGCTGCTGGCGGGAGTATTCCTGCTGTCGGTTCTGGGCAGCGTCGTCCTGATGCTTTTGGTCTGAACCGGGGAGGAAAACTGAATGAACCGTAAAATTTCCGTAGGGATGACTGTGACCATCGTCATTCTGGCAATGACGGTCACATTTTCCATCACGATGCTGCTGGCGATGCGGCTGTTTGACCGCACCGTTACCAGCGTGAAGGAAAAGGAGAGCATGTACAACAAGGTGGCCGAAGTAGACCGCTATGTGCGTGCCAACGACTACTACGACATCGACGAGACGATGCTGTACGACCGCCTGACCGCAGGCTATCTGCTGGGCACCGGTGACAAGTACGCCCGCTACTACACCGCCTCGGCCTACACCGACCTGCTCAACGCCCAGAGCGGCAAGCTGATCGGTATCGGCGTGGAGCTGGCCATCGACCAGTCCGGCTACGCCAAGGTCACCAAGGTGTACGACGAGTCCCCCGCAAAGGAGGCCGGCCTGCAAAAGGGCGATTACATCATTACTATTGATGGCACGGACGTCAAGAGCCTGGGCAGCGCAGAGGCTGTTCAGAACAAGCTCCGGGGTGAGAGCGGTATCACCGTCAATGTGGTCTGGCTGGACAGCGAGAACGCCCAGCACGCCGCTGACCTGACCCACTATGGCTTCACGGCCAACAGCGTCGATTCCGCCATGGTGCAGGACAATGTGGGCTATATCAAGATCTGGCAGTTCGACAACTCCACCCCCAGTGAACTGGACTTTGCCCTGCGCAGTCTGACCGCTAGTGGTGCGCAGAGCTTTGTGTTCGACCTGCGCGACAACAGCGGCGGCATCCTCGATGACGCCATCAGCTGCATCGACCTCGTCGCGCCGGAAGGCGTGCTGGCCTACGCCGAGGATAAGACCGGAAACCGCACCCTGTTGGGCAGCAGCACCGGCGACACCGTCATCAGCCAGCCCACCGTCTGCCTCGTGAACGAGAACACCGCCAGCGCGGCAGAGCTGTTTGCATCCAGCCTGCGCTCCCTGTGCGGCGCACGCCTCGTGGGCAGCACCACCATGGGCAAGGGCACCATCCAGAGTAGCCCCCAGCGCCTCTCGGACGGCAGTGCCGTGGTGGTCACGGTGGCCAAGCTCATCTGCGGTGACGGCTCCTGCTTCGACGGCACCGGCCTGACCGTGGACGTGGAGCGCCCGCTGACCCCGGACGAGCAGGTGAGCTATTACGGCTACACCCTCGACACTGACCCCCAGATCCAGCGTGCCGTCAGCTGCGCACAGCAGCTCACCGGCACCACCACCGTAGGCGGCGTGAACGATGCCGACCTCGCAGCAGACGCCGCCGCCGCCTCTTCCGAGGCAGCAGGGGAGGGCGAGGCTTCCTCGGAGGCGGTTGCTTCCAGCGTGGAAAGCGCGTCCTGAAAAAGGCTCTCTATGGGAGAGCTGGCGCGTATGCGCCTGAAGAGGGCAAGGCTGTGATAGTTTCACCCGGACAAAGGCCGCTGCCTGCCGCTGTGCAGCGGCTTTTTTCTGCGGCTTTGCCCTCTCTGCCATTGCAAGCGATGCCACAAATGATGATCCAACAACAGAAAGGAAAAAACACTATGCCGGAGCTGACCGACCTCTCCGTGATCCGCACCCTGTGCGAAAAATACGATTTTGCGCTTTCCAAGGGCTTTGGACAGAACTTCATCATCAATCCCGGCCTGCCTCCGAAGATCGTGGATGCCAGCGGCGTCGATAAGAACTGGGGCGTGCTGGAGATCGGCCCCGGCATCGGTGTGCTGACCAAGGAGCTGGCCAGCCGCGCCGCCAAGGTGGTGTCCATCGAGGTGGACGAGCGTCTGCCGCCTCTGCTGGCCGAAACGATGGCCGGCGTGGATAATTTTAAGCTGGTATTACAAGATGTTTTGAAAGTGGATCTCCGTGCTCTCATTGAGGAGGAGTTCCCCGGGATGCCGGTGGCCGTCTGCGCCAATCTGCCCTACTACATCACCAGCCCCATCGTCATGAAGCTGCTGGGCGACCGCCTGCCTATCCAGAACCTGACGGTCATGGTGCAGAAGGAGGCCGCCGACCGTCTGGCCGCTGCACCCGGCACCCGCGCCTCCAGCGCCATCAGCTGCGCCGTGAGCTACTACGCCACCTCCAAGCTGATGTTCACTGCCGCGCCGGGCAGCTTCTACCCGGCCCCCAAAGTCACCAGCGCCGTCGTGCGGATGGACATCCGCCCCGCTCCTGCCGTGCAGGTGGAGGATGAGGACGGTTATTTCGCCCTCATCCGCGCGGCCTTTGGCCAGCGCCGCAAGACCGCTGCCAACGCCATCGCCAGCGGCCTCGGCCTGCCAAAGGAGAAGGTCATCGCCGCCATCGAGGCGGCGGGCTTTGATGCCCGCATCCGCCCTGAGGCCCTGACCCTCGAGGATTTCGCCGCCATCCAGCGGGCAATGGCCGCACAGTAACACTCACGAAACCACTCAGGCGCCCCGCCGTTCTGTCAGGAGCGGCGGGGCGCTTTCTCATTTTGAGGCAGAAGCCGCAGAAGATATTGACAACCGGGGAAGTTTCTGGTATTCTACTAAAGTACCCTGCGCGATGCGAGGGGGTACGCTTTGCTGGTGTGGCGCAATGGCAGCGCAACTGATTTGTAATCAGTGGGTTGCAGGTTCAACTCCTGTCACCAGCTCCAAAAAAGCCCTGCGATATACCGCCGAAAGGCGGCGTGTATCGCGGGGCTTTTGCTTTTTGCGGCGTGGCGGTATCCGACCATTCGGAAAAATCATGCTGCCGTAGGGCTTGCGGGCCTTGCACTTCCTGCACCATGCCGGTATAATAAATTCATCGAAAATTCATCAAAAGAGGACGTTCAAACGAGAGGGGAATATCTGTGCCCGAATTTTCCATCATGCTGAGCCTGCAGGCACAGATGATGCTGCTGTTGGCTATTGGCATCTTTCTGACGAAGAAGCACATCATCACCGAGCAGGGCCGCGCCTGCCTGACCGACCTGCTGCTGACATCCATTTACCTCATCCCGCAGCGCATCGTGATGTGGTCGATGGGCGTGTCCTATTTCATGCAGGACGATGCAGCCGCCAGCCCCGGGGGAAGGACGCACCACCGCGCCGTCCTCCGCAAGACCCTGACGCACCCCTGTATTCTGGCAGTGTTCGTGGGCATGGCCCTCATGCTGACCCAGTGCCAGCTGCCCGCCTTCCTCGGCAAGGCTCTCCAGTGCACCAGCAACTGCACGGCCCTCTCTACGGTGCTGTCCCTCATCACGACGTCGCTGTGGTGTCTGGTGGTGTAGTTGTTCCGCCGCAGGCCACATACCCTGCCGTTTCGATGCATCGGCGGCCCTCGTCGGTGCTCAGCCAGTCGTAGACCTTCCGCTGGGGGCTGTCGGGGGCGGCATTCCCATGGATGACCGCATAAAACTCGTTGCACAAGGGGTAGCTCTCGCTGGCGATGGTGTCATTGCCGGGGGTCACGCCGTCTACGGCCAGCAGGCGGAGGCCGGGCTTCGAATACATCTGGTCGATGTAGTAATAGACCGAGAAACCGATGGCGTTGGCGGAGTTATTGTACTCGGCGATGCGGTCCACCAGCCCGCCCATGTCGGCGGGAGCCAGCTCGGTGGGCGCGGCCATCAGCTGGCCGTCGCCCTTGTCGATGAGCAGCTTCTTGAAAAGGGTCTGACTGCCCGAGTCCACCCCCCGCTGGAAGGCCACGATGGGGGCGTCTGCGCCGCCGATCTCCTTCCAGTTGGTGATGCGGCCCGCATAGACGTCCCGCAGCTGCTGCTGGGTCAGGCTCTGGACGGGATTGGACTCGTTAACGATGAAGACCAGCGCGTCCCGGCCGATGGCTTTCTGTTCCAGCTCTGCATTGGCCTCGGCCAGTTCTTCCTTGACGTACTCGGGGGCCTCGTAGACGATGAGCAGCTGCGCGCCGTAGTCGTCGCTGTCGCTGCGGGACCAGAGGCCGAAGTTCTCCCACGCATAGGCTGTGGTGCTGACGGTGATGCCGGTCTGGGATTCGAGAAGGTCCATGCCGGTGACGTCAGCCTTGAGCTGGGCCATCAGGGGGATGCAGGCCGTGGAGCCGTCGAGGCGGGGAAACTCCTCCACGGTCAGGAAAGGTTCAGGGGTGGTGTCCGGGTCGGGGACAGACGCCGCCGGAGAGTCGGCGGGGGAGGAGTCTGCTGCGCCGGGGGCGCAGGCGGTGAGCAGCGCAGCCCCGAGGCCGAGACCCAGCACCTGCAGGAAGCTGCGGCGAGAAATCTTCTCTTTCATATCCAAAAACCTCCGTATCAGTATAGATAGCCTCCGCCGGTGTCGTCGCCGGGGGAGGAAAAGATGCTTTCGCGGTAGAGCCACTGGCCGGTGGAGTCCATCAGGCCGTAGTCGAAGCCCTGCCGCGCGATAAAGCAGTCGTCGGGCAGGCCGTCGGTGCTGTAGCAGCTGCCGAGGCGGCGGAGGAGCACATTGCCCTCCATGTCCAGCACGTCGGAAAGGTTCGACGAGTCGCTGTTGTCCCGGTGGGCCGTGAGCAGAGGGCCGTTGGCGGTGTTGGTGAGGTAGGAGGTGTAGGTGTACTGCTCCGTCTCGTCACCAGACGACCAGAGCAGTCCTCCGCCGCCATAGGTCTGGATGGCGAGAGTATCGTAGTCCTCGTCGTCATATTGCAGCAGAGCATAGCCGTCGGGCAGGGCCGTCACACTGACATGACGAGCCGCTTCAATGGGCGTCACCTCCACGTCGGTCAGCAGCGCGCCGGTGGTGCCGTCGTAGACCTTCAGGACGTTGTCCGCCGTCAGGACGGCGACATTGCCGGAGTGGTAGTCCCTGTCGCATCGTTGGACGGCGGCCTTTTCGCCGCTGGCGAGGTCGATGAGGGTGTAGGGGTTGTCCGGGTCATTGCTGCCGAGGAGGGTGACACAGCCGGGCGTGTAGTCCATCACGCACCAGTCGAAGCGGCCCAGCTCCACGGCCTCGTCGCTGTTCAGGTCGTAGAGGATGGAGCGGCTGTCCTGACGGCTCTGGAGGCAGGCGATGCCGACGCCGCAGGCAGAGACAGAGCTGTCGTCCTCGCCGGTGAGCAGCTGGCCGGTGAGGACGTTGTAAAGTCCCTCCCGGGCGATGCCCCAGTCTGCGCCGCGAAACCAGCTCAAGGTCAGCCAGTCGGCGAAGCTGCCGCGATACGACGCAAGGCTCTGGGCCGTGCAGCCGTCCTCCCGCAGCAGCACATTGCCCTCCCGGTCGGTGACGAGGACGTATTGGTGCAGGGGCTGGTCGGGGTCGTCGTAGGCGTAGGTGAGGCCCTCAGGCAGGTCGTAGCAGTTGAAGATGAGGCGCTGGCCGCCCTCATCCACAACGAGACAGTCAAGGGCCGTCTCAGGCACGGGCAGCTCAGCCCCGGTGGCGAGGTCATACACCCGGATGCCGCCGGTGGCACCGCTCTCGAAAGCCCAGACGTCGGCGTCATCCCGCAGGATGAGCAGCCCGCCCGAGAGGACGGCGCTCACGGCATGGGGAAAGGTCAGGACGGTGTTGCCGTCGGCACCGTAGAGGGTGGAGGTGCGCTCCTCGGTGCCGGGGGTGGAGTGGGAGACAAGATAGTAGTCCGCCTCGCCGGTGAGGGTATCCCGCACCAGCTGGACGCTGTCGGAGCGGCTGCCCTGATAGAGCACTTTCCTGCCCCGGAGGATGGTGCCGCCGCCGTTGCCGGCGTAGGGATAAATGAAATGGAGCGCGTCGTCGGTGAGCCATGATTCGCTGTAATACTGCGGTGCCTGCGACGCCGCCGTCTCCTCGGGCCGGGGCGACGCCGCGGGCAGCAGCGAACAGCTCGTCAGCAGCCCGCCTGCCAGCACAAGGCAGGCGGCGCGGCAGCGGAGTCGAAGCAGAGCGGTCTTCATAGAAACACCTCGCAGTTTCCCAGAATTTGACTTTCCTGTTTATAGTATATACGAAAGACCCGGCTATTTCATTGCAGAAAGTTGGCCGGGTCTGGTTACAAAATTATGACGATACAGAGCACTTGACAAGTCGGGGCAAAATGTCTATACTGAAAGCAGGAAAGGTGTTGCCTGCAACTGGGTCAGCTCCTTACTGATACGTCAAAAGAAATGACCGCATGAGTTGGTAGCTGTGGCGGTCATTTCTTCTTTTTACGGTGAGGAATACGGTCAGTGCGAGGGTCATCTTTCCGAAAGACGGCCTTTGCAATCTCCCAAGTGATTTGAAAGGTTGCAAGGATGACCGCCACTAAAAGCGTCGCCAGAGCAAAAACGAATTCTTCTTCACTCATAAGTATCGCTCCCCCTTTCTGCGAGGCCGCAGTCCGGGGTGGGCGAGAAAAGAATCTGCCTTTCCCGGAAGGGCCGCGCGGATGCATGGCCGGACATATCGGAAAAGGAGCTTGACCACCAAGTGTTGCAGACAACACCATAGGGAAAGAATAGCATATTTATCGACAAAAAGCAACAGGCCGCACAGGGGAGATCTTCTGTGCGGCCTGTTTTTTATTTTTCGTCCCCGTTTTCTCCCAGCTCTTTCAGGAAGGGCAGGAGGAAGGGCATCGAGATGCAGAAGGTGAGGGCATCGGCGATGGGCTGGCACAGCTCGATGCCGGGCAGGCCCCAGATGCGGGGCAGGGTGAGGATGAGAGGGATGAAGCAGATGCCCTGACGGCAGCAGGCGAGGAAGGTGGCCCGGCCCGATTTGCCGATGGACTGGAACATCATGTTGGTGACGATGATGACAGGCTGTAAGAACATGGCGATGCACTGATACTGCAGAGCGGGCAGGGCCACGGCAGTGACGGCGGGGTCATCGCGGAAGAGGCGGATGAGAGGCTCGGCGTTGAGCCAGCAGAGGAGGTTCAGCACCGTGACGAAGCAGAAGGCCGTCGAGATGGTGAAGATGGCTGCCTGCCGCACCCGGGCGAAGCGGCGTGCGCCGTAGTTGAACGCTGCCACAGGCTGCAGGCCCTGCCCGACGCCGATGGCCACCGACAGCAGGAACTGGAAGATGCGGGACACGATGCTCATGCCGGCCACGGCGGCGTCGCCGTAGCTGCGGGCCGCGACATTCAGCAGCATACTGCCGATGCTGTTCAGGCCCTGACGGCCAAAGCTGGGTGCACCGTTGGAGAAGATGAGACCGAAGTCCCAGGCACTGCGGGTGACTTTCGTGATGCGGAACTGGCTCACCGTCCTGCCCCGCAGGAACATGGACAGCAGGATGCAGAAGCCGATGCTCTGGCTCAGGGCGGTGGCGACACCCGCGCCGCCGGTGCCCATGCCAAAGCCGAAGATAAAGATGGGGTCCAGCACAATGTTGAGCACGCCGCCGGTGACGAGGCCGATCATGGCGAAGCTGGCCTTGCCCTCATAGCGCAGGATGTTGTTCATCACAAGGCTGGACATCATGAGGGGCGCAGCGATGAGGATGGGCCGCGCATAGGCGCAGGCGTGGGGCAGGATGGTGTCGGTGCTGCCCAGCATCATCATGAAGCCGGGCAGGGTGGAAAGGCCGACCCCCGCCAGCACGATGCCGAAGACCAGCGCCGTGAAGAAGCTGGTGGAGGCGAACTTGGTGGCGGCATGGGTGTCCTGATTGCCGAGGCTGCGGCTGATAATCCCGCCTGCGCCATGGCCCAGCATGAAGCCGAGGGCCTGAATGATGGCCATGAGGCTGGACACGACGCCCACCGCACCCGACGCGCTGGTGGACAGCTGGCCCACGAAGAAGGTGTCGGCCAGATTGTAGATGCTGGTGATGAGCATACTCAGAATGGTGGGGGCGGCGAGGCCGAGGATGAGCTTCGGCACAGGGGTCTTGGTCATCTTCTCAAACTGGAGCGCACTGCGCGCGGCCTCATCGGCTTGGGACGGGGAATGCATGGGCTGGATACCTCACTTTCATAATTGAAATAAGTATAACGCAGATCCTGCAAAATGTCGAGGTCTGGGCGTTTGGGGGTGACAGGCCCCCAAAAGTTAGGGCATTGAGCGCAAAAGCAGAAAAAAATGGAATGTCTTTTAGCACATTTGACAAAGAAAGGTCGAATTGCTTGTAGGAAATCACGTTAAGTGGTATAATTTGGTACATGAGAGAAAAATGCTGCGAGAAAAAACAGCGCTGAGAAGAGCTTTGAGGGAACAGCCCCTCAGAACATGGAGGGATAATTTATGAAATCTGTGGCACAGACCGTTATTGAAGCAGACCGCTTCTACACCATCGCCGCCAAGACCGGCAGCGTCATTCAGGCTGTGGAGAACGCCAAGGACGGCGGCAGCATCCGTCTGGGCAAGTACGGGCACGCGCCCGAGCAGGAGTGGGCCTTTGTCCGGGAGGGCGATGGCGTCTACCGCATCCGCAACCGCGCCTCCGGCAAGCTCATCGACCTGATGATGACCGGCACCGCCAACGGCACATGGCTGCACCTGTGGGAGGACGTGGGCGGCACGTCCCAGATGTGGAAGGTGGAGCCGACCCCGGCGGGCACCGTCCGTCTGCGCTCCATGTGGGCAGCGGGCAAGTGCATCGACACCGTGGGCATGGGCACCGCCGATGGTGCTGTCCTCCAGATCTGGCAGGAGACGGCCGGCGAGGATCAGCTGTGGACCATCTCTGAGGTGAAGGATCGTGCAAAGCACGCCCCCAAGGCCGAGGACAAGTCCGCTGAGGTCAAGGCCGAGGCTGCTGCCCCTGCCGCAGCAAAGGCCGAGGAGAAGGCCGCACCCGCAGCGAAGAAGCCCGCCGCCAAGAAAGCAGCCCCCAAGGCTGAGCCGAAGACCGAGAAGAAGCCTGCGGCCAAGAAGTCCGCGGCCAAGGCTGCCGAGAAGGCTGCTGAGGTCAAAGCAGAGAATGTCTCCGCCAAGGCCGAGGAGAAGCCCGCCGAGGCCGCTGCCCCCGCCGCCAAGGCTCCCGCTGCAAAGCCTGCCCGCAAGACTGCTGCACGGAAGAAGTGCACCAAGGCCAGCAAGTAAGTAAGAGTTACATAATATCATAGTAAAAAGAGCACCCGCCCTCCACACAGTGATGTGGAAAGCGGGTGCTCTTTGTTAGGGGATAACCTCTCAGTCTCGCATACGCTCGACAGCTCCCCTACCGAGGGGAGCCTCTGGCGAAGAGGAAAAGCTATCCGGTATGCCAATGCCTCCCCTCGGTAGGGGAGGTGGCACGCCGTAGGCGTGACGGAGAGGTTTAACATTCTTTAGTGCCCCATTTTCTCCTTCTTGGCTTTCAGCGCGGCGGCGATGAAGCCCTTGAACAGGGGGTGCGCACGGTTGGGGCGGCTCTTGAACTCGGGGTGGAACTGTGCGCCGAGGTGGAAATCGCGGCCCGGCAGCTCAACGGTCTCCACGAGGCGGCCGTCGGGGCTGGTGCCCGAAATGACAAGACCGGCGTCCTGCATCTCCTGACGGTATTCGTTGTTGAACTCGTAGCGGTGGCGGTGGCGCTCCCAGATCTCGCTCTGGCCGTAGCACTCGGCCATCTTGGTGCCGGGCAGGACGGCGCAGGGGTACTTGCCCAGACGCATGGTGCCGCCCTTGGGGATGTTGCCCTGCTGGTCGGCCATCAGGTCGATGACGTTGTGATGGCCCTCCGGGGTGAACTCGCTGGAATTGGCGTCGGCGTAGCCCAGAACGTGACGGGCGAACTCCATCACCATGATCTGCATACCGAGGCAGATGCCGAAGTAGGGGACATGGTTCTCACGGGCATACTGTGCGGCCTGGATCATACCCTCGATGCCGCGGTCGCCGAAGCCGCCGGGCACGATGATGCCGTCCACATCTGCAAAAGCCTCCCGGCAGGCGGCCTGATCGGGCAGATCCTCGCTCTCGACCCACTTGATCTCCACCTGACTGTCGTTCTCAAAGCCGGCGTGGTAGAGGCTCTCCATGACCGACAGATAGGCATCGTGCAGCTTGACGTACTTGCCCACGAGGGCGATGGTGCAGGTCTTGGTGCGGGTGGCGATCCGGGACAGCATCTCCTTCCACTCGGTGAGGTCGGCGGGGGGGACGTCGAGGTGGAGCTGCCTGACCACCACATCGTCCAAGCCGCCGGTGTGGAGCATCAGCGGGCACTGGTAGAGGCTGGGCATGGTCAGGTTCTCGATGACGCACTCGGGCCTGACGTTGCAGAAGGTGCTGATCTTCCGGCGGATGTCGCTGCCCACGCTGCCGTCGGCGCGGAGGATGATGATGTCGGGGCTGACGCCCATGCCCTGCAGCTCCTTGACGGAGTGCTGTGCAGGCTTGGACTTGTACTCGTCCGAACCGGAGATGTAGGGCACGAGGACGACATGGATGAAGCAGCAGTTTTCCTTGCCCTGCTCGAGCCCCACCTGACGGATGGCCTCGAGGAAGGGCTGGCTCTCGATGTCGCCGGTGGTGCCGCCGATCTCGGTGATGACCACGTCGGCCTCGGTGGAGGAGGCCAGATTGTAGATGTAGCTCTTGATCTCGTTGGTGATGTGGGGGATGATCTGGACGGTCTGGCCGAGGTAGGCGCCCTGACGCTCCTTGTTCAGCACGTTCCAGTACACCTTGCCGGTGGTCAGGTTCGAGTACTTGTTCAGGTTCTCGTCGATGAAGCGCTCGTAATGGCCGAGGTCGAGGTCGGTCTCAGTGCCGTCGTCGGTGACGAAGACCTCGCCGTGCTGCAGGGGGCTCATGGTGCCCGGGTCCACGTTCACATAGGGGTCCAGCTTCTGGCTGGCCACCTTGAGGCCGCGGCACTTCAGCAGTCGGCCCAGAGAGGCGGCGGTGATGCCTTTACCCAGACCGGAGACGACGCCGCCGGTCACGAAAATAAACTTTGCCATAGTATTCTCCTCTATTTATAGATTACAGATGGTCTTGAAACGTATACTTTCCCGCTGTGGGGGCGCAGTGCTTCGAATATATCACTGCGCGGGGTCGTAGGAGTCCAGGATCTCCTGCGCGACCTCGGCGCGGTCGCGCCGGGTATCCATTGCCTTTTTTTCGATGCAGCGGTGCGCCTCGGCCTCGGTCATATGGCCCAGCTCGATGAGGCAGCACTTGGCGCGGCTGACCAGCCGCACCTGCGCCAGCTTTTCCTGCAGCCGCTGGTTCTCCTGACGCAGGAGCAGCAGGCGGTGGTTGCTGGCGGCAGCCATGTGGATGGCCTGTAGGAAAAATGTGTTGGAGAAGGGCTTTGTCACCAGCAGCACCCCCTGCTCGCTCAGAGGGGTCAGAAGCTGCTCGGCGGCAGCGGCTTTGGCCAGAAACACCACGCCCGCGTCGGTCTTTTCCACGGCGTCGGCGCACAGCTCATGGCCGAACTCATCCGGCAGGGGCGCGTTGACCACGATCAGCTCGAAGTCGGATTCCAGCATCCGCCGCCTCGCCTCTGCCGCGCTGGGCACGATGAGGGGCCGCGCATAGCCCAATTCAGTCAGGCGTGCGGAGATATATTCGTTCGAGCTTGCGCCTGCGCTTACGATCAGGGCACGTCCCATACGGCTCACTCCTTTCTCATGTCATGCTGTCTCAGATGGCATTGAAGTAGTGGACGCGCTCGTATTCGATCGGGTCGGCGGCGTTCTTCAGCGCCTCGCACCGGCGCAGTGCCTCGGCGTAGTAGCGCCGGCTCAGCTCGTCGGGCAGGAACTTGTGCAGGAACTCGCTGCCCTTGGCGACCTCCACGGCCTCTTCCAGCGAGGCGGGCAGGGTCTCGAGGCCGAGGCCGACGGCCTCGGCCGGGATAAAGAGGTTGCGGTTGACGGGGGCAGACAGCTGCATCCGGTTCTCGATGCCGTCGAGGCCTGCCGCCAGCACGAGGCCGATGGCGAGGTAGGGGTTGCAGGCCGGGTCGGGGCTGCGCAGCTCCATCCGGCAGTTGTTGCCCCTCACCTGCGGGATGCGGATGAGCTGGCTGCGGTTCTGGCGGCTCCAGCTCACATAGCGGGGGGCCTCGTCGCAGCCGAAGCGGAGGTAGCTGTTGGGCAGGGGGTTGGTGAAGGCCGTCAGCTCCCGGCTGTGGCGGAGGATGCCCGCCATGAAGCTGCCGGGGATGCTGTCGGGGGCGATGTCGCCCTCAAAGAGGTTCCTGCCGTCCATGGACAGCGAGAAGTTGATGTGGAGTCCGCTGCCTGCCTGATCAGGCAGGGGCTTGGGCAGGAAGCTGGAGTGGAAGCCGTTGCTGGCCGCCACGGCCCGGACGATCTGCTTGAACAGGAAGATATTGTCGGCAGTCCGCAGGGGGCCTGCGTAGTGGAAATCGATCTCGTTCTGGCCGTGGCCGTTCTCGTGGTGGCTGTGCTGGGGCGCAAGGCCCATCTGCTCCATGGTCAGGCAGATGTCCCGGCGCAGGTTCTCGCCTGCGTCCAGCGGGGCCACATCGAAATAGCCGCCTGCGTCGATGGGGATGCGGGTGGGGCGGCCATGGTCGTCGTTCTCGAAGAGATAGAACTCACACTCGGTGCCCACATTGCAGCTCAGGCCCAGATCCCGGAACTGGCGGTTGATGCCCCGCAGAAAGCCGCGGCAGTTGCCGCCGAAGGGGGCGCTGTCCGGTTTTTCCACGTCGCAGAAGAACTGCATCACCCTGCCCTCGGCGGTGCGCCATGGCAGGATGGTCATGGTGGACAGGTCGGGCCGGAGGACAAGGTCGCTCTCCTCCACATGCATGAAGCCCGCAATGGAGCTGCCGTCGAAGCAGACGCCCTCTTCCAGCGCCTTGGGCAGGTCGCTGGCCAGCACGGCGATGTTCTTCTGAACGCCAAAGATGTCACAGAACGCGAAGCGGACAAATTTTACGTTGTTGTCCTCGACGAAATCGAGGATGTCCTGCTGTGTCGTATAGCTCATAGTGTGTCCTCTTAAAAAACGCCCAAAGGCCTGCCCCCATACAGTAGCAGGTCTTCAGGCTGGTGTAAGAAATAGGAAAAGGAGAATGGCTTAGAGAAGCGCCTCAGCCCAAGGTGCCTTATTCTGTGCTGACGCGAGAAGCTCAGACGTAGTAAAGCATCTTGCTGTAGCTGGGCAGAGGCCAGTAGTCCTCGCCGCAGATGGTCTCGGCGTCGTCCGCGGCGGCGCGGAGGGCGTCCATCTTGAGCAGCACATCGTCGTGGAAGGCGACGGCCTTTGCGCTCTCGTCGGAGAGGGCCTTGGCGGCATCGACGGCTGCCTGCAGCTCGTCGATCGCGTCGCTCATGGCGTCGGCATCGGCGGACAGGTGGCTCAGCGCCTTCGTCTCGCTGCGGACGCTCAGGCTCTCGCTGACGGCCAGCTTGGAGGCAGCGGTGTTGGCGACCTCGCTCATGTAGGCGTTGATGGCGGGCAGCAGCTGCTTGCGGGCCATCTCCAGCATGGTCAGGGCCTCGATGTTGATGATCTTGGAGTAGTGCTCCAGCTCGACCTCGTACCGGCTCTCCATCTCCACCTTGGTCAGGACGCCGAAGTCCTCCATCAGCTGGATGTTCTTCGGGTCGATGAGGGCGGGCAGAGCGGCGGGGGTGTTCTTCTTGTTGGGCAGGCCGCGCTTTGCTGCCTCGGCCTCCCACTCGGCGGTGTAGCCGTTGCCGTTGAAGATGACGCGGCGGTGGTCGCGGATGGTGCGCTTGACGAGGGCGATGGCGGCGCTGGTGAAGTCGTCGGCCTTCTCCAGCTCGTCGGCGTAGCCCTTCAGCTCCTTGGCGACAGCGGTGTTCAGGATGGTGTTGGCGTCGCTCAGGTTCTCGGCAGAGCCGGGCATACGGAACTCGAACTTATTGCCGGTGAAAGCGAAGGGGGAGGTACGGTTGCGGTCGGTGGTGTCCTTGCTGAACTTGGGCAGGACGTCCACGCCCAGATCCATCTTCATCTTGACGGGGCCGGCGTAGGGAGAATCGGAAGCGATGGCGTCGATGACGGCCTCCAGCTCTTCGCCCACGAAGATGGAGATGATGGCCGGAGGTGCCTCGTTGGCACCCAGACGGTGGTCGTTGCCGGGGGTGGCGACGGAGGTGCGCAGCAGGTCGGCGTACTCATCGACGGCCTTGATGACAGCGGCGAGGAAGACGAGGAACTGCAGATTCTCCATGGGGGTGTCACCCGGATCCAGCAGGTTCTCGTGGGTGGTGGACATGGACCAGTTGTTGTGCTTGCCGCTGCCGTTGACGCCTTCGAAGGGCTTCTCATGCTGCAGGCAGACGAGGCCGTACTTGGGGGCCAGCTTCTTCATCATCTCCATCGTCAGCAGGTTGTGGTCGATGGCGACGTTGGTGGTATCGAAGATGGGGGCCAGCTCATGCTGGCAGGGAGCCACCTCGTTGTGCTTGGTCCTGGCGGGGACGCCCAGCTTCCACAGCTCCTCGTCCAGCTCTTTCATGAACTCGGAGACCTCGGGGCGGATGACGCCGAAGTAGTGCTCTTCCAGCTCCTGACCCTTGGCGGAAGGTGCGCCGAAGAGGGTGCGGCCGGTAAGGATAAGATCCTGACGGGCCTCGTAGTCCTCCTTCTTGATGAGGAAGTACTCCTGCTCGGGGCCGACGGTGGTGGAGACGTAGTCCACATCCTTGCCGAAGAGCTTCAGCACGCGGACGGCCTGATTGGAGAGCGCGTTCATGGAGCGCAGCAGGGGAGTCTTCTTGTCCAGAGCCTCGCCGGTGTAGCTGACGAAGGCGGTGGGGATGCAGAGGACATCGTCCTTCACGAAAGCGTAGCTGGTGGGGTCCCATGCGGTGTAGCCGCGGGCCTCACAGGTGGCACGCAGACCACCGGAGGGGAAAGAGGAGGCATCCGGCTCGCCGCGGACAAGCTCCTTGCCGTTGAACTCCATGATGGCGGTGCCGTCGCCCACGGGGGAGACGAAGCCATCGTGCTTCTCGCTGGTGATGCCGGTCAGAGGCTGGAACCAGTGGGTGTAGTGGGTGGCACCCAGCTCCATTGCCCAGCGCTTCATGACGCTGGCCACGACGTTTGCGACCTCGATGTCCAGAGGCGCGCCCTTGTGCAGGGTCTTCTCGAGGCTCTTATAGGTAGCGCTGGGAAGACGCTCCTTCATGACGTGCTCGTTAAAGACTTTGCTGCCGTAGATCTCCATAACATTTGCTGCCATAAATTCCTACTCCTTACTTGAACAAAATACTTCAGCTTGCCGTGGATTTTTGCGCGGAGAGGGGAGGCCCCAGCCCGCGGGATATCTGGTTAAACGAAACGACGCTGCGAGTCAGGAGGTGACTCACAGCGCCGTTGCTGTCCATGCGTTGATTATAGCCGAAGAGGCCGAAAAAGGCAATAGACAGATTTGACGATTCTGCACAAACCGACTCTCGAAATTTTGGAGTATTGCGCGGAGGGTATGACTATTGCCCTCTCAGGCGCTTCGCGCCAGCTCTCCCAAAGGGAGAGCCACTGGCGTGCCGGTCAGGTTTACGTTGGGTGAAGAAAGCTCACGGTTTCGGGAATAGTAGTGCCCTGCTGTCTGGATTCACGACAGCTTGACAAGAAGCGCTTGTCCAGAAGCCGCTGCCCTCGTAAGCAAGGCCCGCCCTTTTGCGTTATATCACACTTCCGGTGTTCCGCTCAGAGTTGCCCGGCCTGCCAATGGCTCCCCTTTTAAGGGGAGCTGGCGCGGAGCGCCTGAGAGGTCCTACCGGAAAAGTGCTCTTCAGATCACCTGAAACAGGAAAAACTTCAGATAATTCGTCTCCGGCACGCCCCAGAGGATGGGGTGGTCGGGGGCCTGCTGGCGGACTTCGATCTGGCGCAGCTGGCGGTGGGCGTCCTTGGCGGCGGAGCGGAGCATCTTGATGAACAGCTCCTCGGTGGCGAAGTGGGAGCAGCTGGCCGTGGCGAGGTAGCCGCCCCGGGGCAGGAGCTTCATAGCCCGGTAGTTGATCTCCTTGTAGCCGCGCATGGCGTTTTCCACGGTGCGGCGTGCCTTGGTGAAGGCAGGAGGGTCGAGGATGATGAAGTCGTAGGGGTGGCCCTCCTTCTCGAGGCGGGGCAGAAGCTCGAAGGTGTCCTCGCAGAGGAAGTCCATGTTGGTCAGGCCGTTGCGTGCGGCGTTCCGCTGGGCCATGGCGATGGCGTCGGCGCTGATGTCTGCCGCCGTGACCCGGGCCGCGCCGCCGCTGGCGGCGTTGAGGGCGAAGCTGCCGGTGTGGGTGAAGCAGTCCAGCACGGTGTGTCCGGCGGCGAGGCGTGCCACGGCCCGGCGGTTGTACTTCTGGTCGAGGAAGAAACCGGTCTTCTGGCCGTTCTCGAAATCGACGTGGTAGTAGACGCCGTTCTCGCAGATCTCGGTCTGGGTGGAGGCGGGGTGCGTCTCACCCGGCAGCTCGAACCAGCCCTTGTTCTGCCCGAGGCCCTCCTTGGCGCGCAGAGCCTCGTCGTTCCGCTCGTAGATGCCGTCGATGGTCTGGCCGTCGGCCCGCAGCACCTCGGCGAGGAGGGGGAAGAGGAGGGGCTTGAGCTTCTCCATCCCCACGCTGAGGGTCTGGGTGACGAGGATGTTGTTGAAGCGGTCCACGGTCAGGCCCGGGAACTGGTCGGCCTCACCAAAGATGACCCGGCAGGCCGAGAGGTCATCCGGCTCAAGGACGGTTTTGCGGTAGGCCCACGCATACTCCACCCGACGCCGCCAGAAGCTGGCGTCGAAGGTATCGTTGGCGTTGCGGGAGATGAGACGAACGCGGATCTTGCTCTTGAGGGAGACGAAGCCGGTGCCGAGGTAGGCACCCTTGGTGCTCACCACGTCGGCGAGGGTGCCGTTCTCCGGCTCGCTCTCGGGGAAGGCGAGGATGTCGTTCTCGTACACCCACGGGTGTCCGCCCACAAGGCTGGCCTCGGCTTTTTTATTTACTTTATAAATGGGGTAGGTGCGGTCTGATTTCATATGATTGCTCCTTGATGCTTTTTAAGGCTCTCCCTTTGGGAGAGCTGGCGCGAAGCGCCTGAGAGGGCAAGGATGCTGAAGGAAACGCACGGACGCTGTGACAGCATCGCTTTGACAAAGGAACTGCTTATCGCTGTGCGGAGACTCTGCCACAGGCGGCTTGCCCTCTCCGTCACCTTTGGTGACACCTCTCCCAAAGGGAGAGACTTTTGCACGCGGTCGGCTGCTTCTTTATAATACCATAAAAGTGTGCTAGAATAAATACAAAAACCACCGAAAGGAAGGAAAACATCATGGAGATCGAGCGCAAATGGATGGTGACGGGCTGGCCGGAGGGGCTGGCGCTGGAGGAGGAGTTTGCCATGCGGCAGGGCTACATCAGCGTGCAGCCCACCGTCCGCATCCGGGAAGAGGCCCTCGCCGGAGGAAAGACCAGCTATGTCCTCTGCTTCAAGTCGGGCGGCGGGCTGGCCCGGGAGGAGATCGAGCGGGACATCGACGAAGCACTCTTCCGCGACCTTGAGATAAAGATCATTGCGAAGCCCCTCATCCCGAAGCTCCGCCGCAGCTACCGGCTGCCCGACGGCGCGGTGCTGGAGGTGAACCATGTGGACGAGGGCCAGCCCACGGAGTTCTGGTACGCCGAGGTGGAGTACCCCACCGTGGAGGCCGCCCGCAGCTGGCAGCCGGAGGCCGTGGGCCTTGCAGACTACCTCCGGGACGAAGTCACCGACCAGCCCGGCCAGAGCATGGGTGCCTACTGGGTGCAGACCCGGGGCTGAAGGGGAGGAAAATCGGCTTCTCTGGCGGAAAAAATCTGGAAAAGCCTTGGAACTTATGGTATTATTGCTTCATCACGCAGCTTGCGGCCCGGACGGCCCGCTGGGAAAGAAGGAAACAGACACGAAACGACCTAAATTCACGCTGGCGGTCCAGTACAATTCGCCGGTCATCCTGACATTTTTCCTCCTCTCGCTGGGGGCACTATTTCTGGGCCGGTACACCGGCGGCTGGACCACCACCCATCTGTTCAGCGTCTACCGCTCCTCGCTGAAAGACCCGCTGTTCTATTTCCGGCTCCTCGGCCATGTGCTGGGGCACGGCAGCTGGGATCACTTTATCAACAATATGCTCCTGCTGCTGGTGGTCGGCCCGCCGATGGAGGAAAAGTACGGCAGTCTGCCGCTTCTGAAGGGCATCCTGCTCACGGCCCTCATCTCGGGCGTATTGCAGTGCCTTCTGTTCCCCCGCACGGCCCTGCTGGGGGCGTCGGGCATCGTCTTTATGCTCATCATGCTGGCGTCCCTGTCCGGCTTCTCGGGCGGCATCCCGGTGACCATGCTACTGGTGGCGGCGCTCTATCTGGGCCAGCAGGTGTATGACATCATCTTTGTACGGGACAATGTGGCCAACTTCATGCATATCGTCGGCGGCGTATGCGGCACGGTGTTCGGCTATGTCAATGCAGGCCCGCGCAGGCGGCGCAGGCGCTGAGGCACGCTTCGCCCCGGCAAAGAATGGGCCGATTTTATCATTTGCGCGGCTTTGTTGATTGCATTTTGACAGGTCGGGCTTTATTATATCATTTGTACAAATATTGCCGTGTGAATTTTTACAAAATCACCAAAAGTCGCATATCAGACGGAGGTTGCTTATGAGACGACTGTGCAGCCCCTCCCCGGGGATAAAACTGCCGACAAACCATCGTAAAGGAGGTCAGACGCTTTGAACGAACACGAAAAACCACAGATAGACTTTATGCACAAGCTTGCGCGCCAGATCGTAGAGCGCCGCAACCTTGTGTTCCTGTTCGTCGTTCTGGCGACTATTTTCACCGTATTCTCAGTGAAATGGGTCAAGGTCGAGACGGACATGACCACCTATCTGCCCAAGACCTCAGAGACACGTCTGGGTCTGGACATCATGGAGGATCAGTTCACAACCTATGGCTCTGCCGATGTCATGGTGGCCAACATCACCCCCGACGAGGCCGACGCGCTTTCCGATCAGCTCACCGAGCTGAAGGGCGTCCAGATGCTGGACTACGACGACACTACCGACCATTATAATAAGGATTCGGTGTCGGCCCTCTACTCCATCACCTTCGACTACCCCGAGGAGGACGACCAGTGCCTCGAGGCCCTCGACCGGGTGAAGGAGTATCTGGCCGACTACGACATCTACGTCTCCACCTCGCTGGGCAACACCCAGCAGGAGACCATCGATGCCGAGGTGCGGGTCATCATGGTGTACGTCGCCGTCATCATCGTGGTGGTGCTGATCTTCACCTCCCAGACCTACGCCGAGGTGCCCGTCCTCATCCTCACCTTCGTGGTGGGCATGATCCTGAACATGGGCACCAACTTCCTGCTGGGCACCATCTCCTTCGTCTCCAACTCGGTGACGAACATCCTGCAGCTGGCCCTGTCGCTGGACTATGCCATCATCTTCTGCAACCACTTTAAGGAAGAGCACCAGACCATGCCGCTGAAGGAAGCCGTCATCGAGTCGCTGAGCAAGAGCATCCCGGAGATCAGCTCCAGCTCCCTGACCACCATCGGCGGTCTGGTGGCCATGCTGTTCATGCAATTCAAGATCGGCGCGGATATGGCCACCTGCCTCATCAAGGCCATCCTCTTCTCGATGATCTCGGTGTTCGTGGTCATGCCCGGTCTGCTGATGCTCTTCGGCCCCTACATGGACAAGACCAAGCACAAGAACTTCGTGCCGGACATCCCCTTCGTGGGCCGCTTTGCATGGCGTACCCGCAAGATCGTCCCCGCCATCTTCGTGGTGGTCATCCTCATCGCCTACCGCTTCTCGAGCCTCTGTCCCTACGCCTACGGCTACGATGTCATCAAGGTGCCCAAGATGAACGAATCCCTCATCGCGGATCAGATGATCGAGGAGAACTTTACGAAAGCCAACCTCGTGGCTCTCGTCTACCCCAAGAATGACGACTACAGCGTCGAGAAAAAGATGCTGGAGGAGCTGGAACGCTACGACGAGATCGACCACACACAGGGCCTGTCCAACATTGAGGCCCAGGACGGCTATATGCTGGAAGACAAGCTCACCGCCCGCCAGTTCTCCGAGATGGCCGACCTCGACTACGAGGCCGCCCAGCTCGTCTACACCGCCTACGCCATCGAGAACGAGGAGTACGGCCAGATCATCGGCAACTTTGCCTCGTACCGGGTGCCCCTCGTGGATATGTTCCTCTATGTCTGCGACGAGGCCGACACCGGCATCGTCTCCCTCTCGCAGGAGGACTTGGACGACCTCCACGAGGCCCGGGAGAAGATGGAGAGTGCACTGGCCCAGCTGCAGGGCGACAAGTACGACCGTGTCCTCATCTACCTCAGCCCCTCGCTGGAGGCCGGCCAGACGACCTATGAGTTCACCGATACCATCCGCTCCATCGCCCGGAAGTATTACCCGGACGGCGAGTTGTACATGGCTGGCAACGCCACCAATGAGTACGATTTCCAGAAGTCCTTCGCCATCGACAACGTCGTCGTCAGTGTCGTGTCCATCTTCATCGTCCTGCTGGTGCTGCTGTTCACCTTCCAGTCGGTAGGTATGCCCCTGCTGCTCATCGTGGTCATTCAGGGCGCGATCTGGCTCAACTTCTCCTTCCCTTATTTCTCCCACACCAACCTCTACTTCATGGGCTACCTGATCGTCAGCTCCATCCAGATGGGTGCGAACATCGACTACGCCATCGTCATCGGTACCCGCTTCAGCGAGCTGAAGGACAAGATGGATCACGAGCAGGCCATGATCGAGACCATCAACTTTGCCTTCCCCACCATCCTGACCTCCGGCACCATCATGGCCGTGTCGGGCACCCTCATCGGCCAGATGACCTCCGACGCCTGCATCGTGGGCATCGGCCAGTGCCTTGGCCGGGGCACCATCATCTCCATTTTCCTCGTCCTCTTCGTCCTGCCCCAGATCCTGCTGGTTGGCTCTAAAATCGTCGATAAGACGAGCTTCGCCGTGCCAAAGCTGGTGGCACGCAGCAGCGGCAATGGCCGGATGCGGGTCAACGGCATCGTGCAGGGCGAGATCCACGGCTCTGTGGCCGGTACGATGAACGCCATCGTGGACGGTGACGTCCAGCTGACCGTCATCTCGGGCAATGTGGCGCAGGAACTGGACGACAACAGACCGCAGGAGGTGCAGAATGAAGAAGAATAAGCTGTTGCGCCGCCTGACGGCTGCGCTTCTGGCCGCTGTGCTGACGTTGAGCATCGCTCTGCCGGTGTTTGCGTCTGACGACGGCGATACCATTTACATCAACAGCGTTTCGGACCTGCTTTCGCTGGCCAGGAGCTGTGCCTACGATCAGTGGTCAGTGGGCAAGACCGTCGTCCTGCAGCAGGACCTCTCCCTTGAGGGGATGCTCTGGGCGCCCATCCCGTCCTTCAGCGGACAGTTCAAGGGCAACGGCCACACCATCTCCGATCTGACCGTGTCGGGCGAGTACTCCCCGGCGGGCCTCTTCGGCATCGTGGAGGAAAAAGGCTCCATCGAGTCCCTGAGCGTGCGGGGCGTCGTGTCCGTCTCGGACACCAAGGACACTACCACCGGCGGCATCGTGGGCATCAACCACGGTACCCTCATCAGCTGCCAGTTCACCGGTGTCGTCACCGGTGACAGCGAGGTGGGCGGCATCGTGGGCCGCAACGAGGCCGAGGGCACCATCGACCACTGCACCGCCCGGGCCATCGTCACCGGCAAGTCCGCCACCGGCGGCATCACCGGCTACAACCTCGGCGCGATTACCGGCTGTACGAACGTCGGCAGCATCAACACCGAGTATCAGGAGGCCTCGCTGGATACCGACGGCTTCACGGCAAAAATGGTGGATTACATCAACAGTCGGAAGGCCAGCATCGACTCCTCTGACAACAGCGGCAGCTCCACCACCAACGTCGCCACCGACACCGGCGGCATTGCGGGCCGCTCCTCCGGTATGATCCTCACCAGTGTCAACACCGGCACCATCGGCTACGAGCACATCGGCTATAACGTGGGCGGCATCGTAGGCCGCACCGACGGCCTCGTGTCCGGCTGCGTCAATCAGGGCCGTGTGCTGGGCCGCAAGGATGTGGGCGGCATCGCCGGTCAGGCTGAGCCTTACCGGGAGCTGGACCTGTCCAAGGACACCATCCGCCGCCTCCGCTCCGAGCTGGATGTGCTGCGGGGCCTCGTGGACGACACCACCGGTGTCATCGAGAACTCCACCACCAGCATCTCCAATTCCTTCAACGCGATGACCAGCCAGATGGACACTGCCATCGCCACGGCCCGCCAGTTGGATGATCAGGCCAGCGACTACGGCGATGAGGTGGCCGATGAGATCGACCGCGCCTCCACTCTGCTGGCCGATACCCTCACCAAGCTGGAACCGGTCATGGACACCGGCGAGGACGCCATGACCAAGCTCACCGAAGCCACCGGCAGCCTCAAGTGGGCCATCCGCGAGATGGCTGCGGAGATGCTGATGGCCTCCCATGCCCTCGCCAAGACCAGCGACAGTCTGGATAAGGTGTCAGACGCCGCCGCAGATAGCCGCGACGGCCTGCACGGCATCTCCAACGGCCTCAAGAAGCTGCTGGAATCCATCGACACCGGCGATGACACCGCCGCCTCGCAGGCCATCTCCGGCATCCTCTCGGCCTACGACTCCCTCTCCCCGGATACCAAGTCCGATCAGAGCCTCAAGACCGGCATCGAGCTGCTGAAGGTGGCCAACTCTGTGGCCAGCGTCTTTACGCTGAGCAGCGGCCTCTCCCCGGCCATGAAGGCCGTCACCGCAGGCATGGGCCTGCTGCGGACGGCATCCCTCCTGTCCAACGACAGTGACATCGCCCGCGCGACCTCTCAGATCGCCAGCGCCATCGGCACCATCTCCACCATCACCACCCAGATGGGCGGCATCGTGGGCAGTGCGGCCAAGGCCGTCTCTGCCGCCGACCACCCCGAGCTGGCGTCGGCCCTGACCAAGACCTCTGACGCCCTGACCGGGATGGGCAGCATCACCGACGACATCATGGGCAGCATCAAGGACTGGGTCGGCGGTCTGGACGGCGCAGACGACATCAAGAGCGGCATCGAAAGGCTGAGAGATGCGTCCGATAAGCTCAGCGACGGCATGGACGACCTGAGCGACTCCATCGACCTGCTCAAGACCGACGCCGCCCTCACCAGCGCAACGCTGGTCCATACCTCTGTGGCGCTGGGCCAGCTGCAGGACGGCCTCGGCGGGCTGACCGATATGATGAGCCAGACCCGCGACATCCTCCACTGGCTCAACCAGCAGGACCCCATCAAGGTGCCCCGTCCCTCGGCTGAGCTGACCAACACCAAGGACTCCCTCTTTGATGCGGTCAGCGGCCTGACCGATAAGATGGAGGACATCAACAGCACCATGCGGGCTTCCAGCGAGCAGCTGACCGCCAAGATGCGGGCCGTGACCGCACAGGTCAGCGTCGTGTCCAACCTGATGCTGGACGCCGTGCAGGAGATCAGCGACCCGGGCAGCAAGACCATCTATGAGGATGAGTCCGAAGACCTCATCGCCGCCCAGTCCGACGGCAAGATCGAGAACAGCATCAACCGGGGCACCATCGACGCCGACATGAATGTGGGCGGCATCGCCGGCACCATGGGCGTCGAGAACCTGCTGGACCCCGAGGAGGACAACAAGGACGAGGGCACCTCGCTCCTGCGCACCTCCTACACCGTCAGCGCCGTCCTCATCGGCAACACCAACGAGGGCAGCGTCACCGCCAAGAAGGACATGGTCGGCGGCATCGTGGGTCAGGAGGAGCTGGGCCTTGTGACGGCCTGCGAGTCCTACGGCGACGTCACCGGCGTCAATCAGGTGGGCGGCATCGCTGGTGCGGCCAGCGCAAAGCTCCGCAGCAACTGGGCAAAATGCGCCCTCAGCGGCGAGAAGTACATCGGCGGCATCGTGGGTCAGGGCAGCGACAGCGACCTCACCGACGGCAGCCTCATCGCCGTCAACAACCGCGCTCTCGTCTCGGTGCTGGCGGGCCAGCAGTATGTGGGAGCCATCTCCGGCGGTCAGGACGGCAGCTTCGTGGGAAACCTCTTTGTCTCCGACGACCTGCAGGGCATCGACCGCCTGAGCCGGGCCGGTCAGGCCGAGCCGGTCACTTATGAGACCCTGCTCGCGCAGGAGGGCCTGCCCACAGCCTTCCGCAAGCTGAACCTCGTCTTCAAAGCCGACGGCCATACCATCAAGAAGATCAGCTTCGACTACGGCGCGTCCTTCACGGAGGCCGACTACCCGGAGATCCCCCAGAAGGAGGGCTACTACGCCGAGTGGAGCACCCCCGTGCTGGATGCCCTCCACACCGACACCGTAGTGAATGTGGAGTACACCTCCTACATCCCGGCGCTGGGCAGCAGCGTGACCCGTGAGAACGGCCGACCGGTCTTCTATGTGGACGGCTTCTTCGGCGGCTCCAACGCGGTGCAGGTCACCCAGCAGGACATCACGGCCGACGTCCATGGCGTCACCGAGCAGTGGCTGCTGGAGTTCACTGACGACGGCAATGAGACCCATCAGATCCGCTACCTGACTCCGGGCAAGGCCGAGGGCAAGGTCTACGTCAAGCAGGCCGACGGCAGCTGGCAGCGGGTGGAGACGGGCAGCTTTGGCAGCTACACCACCTTCACCGCCACCGGCACCGAGGTGGAAGTGGCCTTCGTGCCCGGTAAGCTCCCCATCTGGGCTTTCTGCGCCGGCGGCGCGGCTCTTCTGGTGCTGCTCCTGCTGCTGCTCAAGCGGAGAAAGGCAAAGCGCGGCCCCAAGGGCGGCAAGCCTGAAAAGGAGAAAACGCCCCGCAAGGAAAAGAAGGGCGGAAAAGCGGCTGTGGACTCCTCCGCGTCCGCCGATGAGCTGGATACCCCCATCTCGGAAACGGATACGCAGTAAGCAATAAGAAAAACAGGAGCCCCATCCGAATGGATGGAGCTCCTGTTTTTTGTAGGTTAGGCTCGTCTTCGTACAACCTCTCAGTCTCGCTGCCGCTCGACAGCTCCCCTAGTAGGGGAGCCTCTGGCGAAGAGGCGAAGCTTTACGGAATGCCAAAGCCTCCCCTCGATAGGGGAGGTGGCACGGCGTCAGCCGTGACGGAGAGGTTACTCCTCCATCGCTTTCACTTCATTCAGGAAAGCCTCGATCTTATCCAGCTGATTCTCTGCCACGGCGCGGCCGGTCTCGTAGACCCGGCGCAGCTGAGCAGGGTCGCGCTCCATGGCACCGATCTCCAGCGGGATGGGCGGGCGGATGACGAAGTCTCTGCCGGTGGATTCCTGCATGGCGATGTAGGAGAGCGTCTCGTTGTACCGCTCGTGGCGGTCGGCCACCGCCGCCACGAAGGCAGGGTAGCGCAGATACCGCGCCCGGATGGCAGGCAGGAAGGGATTCTTCTTTTTTACGAAGCCTTTGGGCTGGGTCAGGATGATGATGTTGCGCTTGTAGCCCAGACTCTCGAAGAAGCGGACGGGGATGGAGTCGGCCACACCGCCGTCCAGAAGGGCATAATGACCGATCCGGACGGCCTTGGCGGCCAGCGGCATGGACGCCGAGGCCTCCATCCAGCGCACGTCCTCGGCGTCGCCGGTGCGGCACTTGTGGTAGATGGGCTCGCCGGTGCGCAGGTCAGTGCAGACGACGAAAAAGTCCATCGGCGAGGCGCGGAAAGCCTCCTCGTCGAAGGGGTCGAGTTTTTCCGGCACGATGTGGTAGCAGAAATCCTCGCTATAGAGATTGCCGGTGCGCAGCAGGTTGCCGAAGCTGGCATACCGCTTGTCGTTGCAATACTCGGTGTTGTAGCGGATGGCGCGCCCGATCTGATGGGACTTGAAGTTGCAGCCGAACACTGCACCGGCGGATACCCCGATGGTGCCGTCGGTGGTGAGGCCGTGCTCCATGAGAACATCAAGGACGCCTGCGGTGAACATCCCGCGCATGGCACCGCCCTCTAATACTAGCCCTGTTTTCATATGGTGACTCCTTTTTTCTGGCGCGGCCCCCACAGGCCGCAGCAGCCGTTTCCGGTTGCTACCAGTATACTCGATTTTGCGCAGAAAACAAGAGAAAACGGAAGAAATCTGCCCCCGGATGGATGCGCTCCGGAGCACAGAAAAATGATGAAGTCATACTTTTGACGCAAAGCGCTGAAAAAACCGGGGAGAAGAGGCGAAATTTGGGCAGAAAGGGCCTTGCCAACAGGGGCGGCTTCCGGTATACTGATATGAAATATCGACCGTTTTGTGACAGGAGATCAGGGAGGAAGAGACAGAACATGAAAATGCTGGAAGACCGCATCCGCAAAGACGGCATCGTCCGCGAAGGCAACGTGCTGAAGGTGGACAGCTTCATCAACCATCAGATGGACATCCCGCTGTTCCGGGAGATGGCCAAGGAGTGGAAGCGTCTGTTCGCGGGCAAGCCCATCAACAAGGTGCTCACCATCGAAGCCAGCGGCATCGGCATCGCGGCTGTGGTGGCCAGCGAGTTCAACGTGCCGGTGGTGTTTGCCAAGAAGTCCATGAGCATCAACCTCGACTACGACAACTATGAGACGAAGATCCAGTCCTTCACCCACAAGAAAATTTACAACGTCATCGTCTCCAAGAAGTTCCTCACCCCGGAGGATCACGTCCTCATCATCGACGACTTCCTTGCCAACGGCTGCGCCCTGATGGGTCTGCTGGAGCTGACCGAGAAGGCCGGTGCCGCCGTGGAGGGCATCGGCATCGCCGTCGAGAAGGGCTTCCAGCAGGGCGGCGAGCTGATCCGCAGCAAGGGCATCCAGCTGGAGAGCCTCGCCATCGTCGATGCCATGGACAGCGCCACCGGCGAGATCACCTTCCGTGACCAGCCGCAGCAGAGCTAAGGAGAATATGCACGCAGGACCGCCTCCGGGCGGTCTTTTCTTTTGCCAAAAAATCACGCCCCATCGAAGCTGTCGCCGTCTTCGGGGAGGTCGGCGGAGGTCTCGGCGGTGGAGGGGGCAGGGAGGCTGGCCCGGGGGATGCCCTTATAGACCAGCGTCTGCTCGAGGACCTCGGCGCAGACCGGGGCCGAGAGGCTGCCTCCCGCCGTCGTCCAGCTGTGAGGCTCATCGAGACAGACGAGGCAGAGGAACTGAGGGTCTTCGATGGGGGCCACGGCCACGAAGCTGGCGATGCGGGCCTTCTCGTCGGCGCTGTCCAGCTTCTGGCTGGTGCCGCTCTTGCCGCCCACCCGGTAGCCCGGGATCTGGGCGTTCCGTCCGCCGCCGTAGAGCACCACCGCCTCCATCATCTCCCGCATGGTGCGGGAGGTCTCTTCCTTGAGGGCCCGGCGGCGGCAGACCGGGGCGAGATGGTCGATGACCTCGCCCTCCGGGCCGAGGATGTCCGAGACGACATAGGGCTGCATCAGCCGCCCGCCGTTGACCACGGCGCAGACCGCCGCGGCCATCTCAAGGTAGGAGACCTTGCTGCTCTGGCCGAAAGCGCAGGAGGCCAGTTCCACAGGCCCCATCCGCTCGGCGGTGTAGTAGAGGCTCTTTTTCGGCTCGGCAGGCAGGTCGATGCCGGTGGGGGCGCGGAGGCCGAAGGCCGCGAAGTAATCGCAGAAGGCCTCTTTGCCCAGCCGTGCACCGATCTGGATGAAGCTCTGGTTGCAGGAGTTTTCCAGCGCCTGCGTCACGGTCTGCGCCCCGTGGCGTTTGTGATTGGCACAGTGGAAGCGGGTGCCAGCTACCGAGATGGAGTCGCCGCAGTAGAAGCTGGAATGTTTGTCGATGGCCCCGGTGTCCAGCGCCGCCGCACAGGTGATGAGCTTAAAAACGCTGCCCGGCTCGTAGAGGTCGCTGACGGCCTTGTTCCGCCACTGGGTCTGCTGGGCCAGCTGAAGCGCCGCCGCCCGTTCGCTGCCGGTCAGGCGCTCCACGGCCTCCCGGGCGGCTTTGTCGGCGATCACCCGGGGCTGGTTGGGGTCGTAGGAGGGGGTGGTGGACATGGCCAGCACTGCCCCGGTGTTCACGTCCATGACGATGCCCACGGCCCGGGCCGCCACATGGTGTTCCTCCACCGCATAGCCCAGCGCGTTTTCGAGGTAGTGCTGGATGTTCGTGTCGATGGTAAGGCGGAGGCCATCCCCTTCGGTGGGCGGGATCTCCGTTTCATAGCTCTGCTCGAGGGTGTAGCCCCACGCATTCACGGCGGTCAGCACCACGCCGTTCTCGCCGGTAAGCAGGTCATCATACTTCAGCTCGAGGCCCGAGACGCCTGCGTTGTCCACATTGGTGAAGCCCAGCACCGACGCGAGGAACTCTCCCTGCGGGTACCAGCGCTTGGAATCCTGCTGGATGCGGATGCCGGTGATGCCGTTGGCCTCGCAGAAGTCCCGGACGGCGTCGGCAGTCTGTCGGTCCACCCGGTAGCGGAGAAGGCAGTCGTTGGAGCGGCGGTCGCCGAACTTTTCCAGCAGCTTCTTCTCGTCCAGCGCCAGAAGGTCGGAAAGGCCCTTGGCCGCGAGGGCAAGGCGGTCTTCCGGCATCTCCCGGGGGGAGGCCCGGAGGGTCCAGCAGCTGCTGTTGGCCGCGAGAAGGAGGCCGTCGGCGCTGGTGATGCGGCCCCGGTCGGCGGGGACGACGGTGTCCCGCAGCTGCTGGCCGAGGGCGCGCTGGGCATACCAGCCGCCGCCCACCACCTGCAAAAACAGCAGCCGCACCGCCAGCCCGAGGCAGAGGAGACAAAACACCCCCGCCACAAGTCCCGCCCGGGCGCGGAAGGCCCGCTCCGGCAGAGTTCGCAGAGCGTCGGAATCGTTTGACATGACAGCACCTCCCTCGCTACAGGATATGCGGCGGGCGGTGTGACTAGCCGCCCGGGCGGCTGCGTACACTAAAGGGAAGGGGGGAGAGGATGAAAAAGCTGTTGCGCCCGATGCCCGGCATGGACCTGCCGTTTTTGATCTTAGTGCTCACGCTGGTGGGCTTCGGGCTGGTGATGCTGGCCAGTGCGTCCAGCGCCGTGGCCCTCTACCGGCGGGGGGATGCGTGGGCCTACCTGCGGCCGCAGCTGCTCTATGCAGCGCTGGGGCTGTGCGGCATGGGGCTGGCCAGCCGGGTGGACTACCACATCTTCCACAAGCTGGCATGGCCGGTGCTGGGGCTGTCGCTGGTAATGCTGACGGCGGTGCTCTTCATGCCCGAGTACAACGGCTGCAAGCGGTGGCTGGTCATCCCGGGGCTGGGCACTTTGCAGCCCAGCGAGATCGCAAAGTTCGCGGTGGTGCTGGTGTTCGCCCACATCATCGCCCTGAACCACGACCGGATGAAGGATTTCAGCGTGGGGGTGCTGCCCTTTGCGCTGGTGTTGGGGGTGGTGGCAGCGCTGATGCTGCTGGAACCCCACCTCTCCGGCACCGTCCTCATCCTCGGCATCGGGGCGGTGCTGATGTTCGTAGGGGGCACGGGGCTGCGGTGGTTCTTGCTGGCGGGGGCGGGCGGCATCGGGGCGGTCGCGGCGGCAGTGGCCGTCATGCCCGACCTCGTGCCCTATGCCGCCGACCGGCTGCGGTCATGGCTCGACCCCTTCGCCGACCCGCTGGGGGACGGCCATCAGACCATCCAGAGCCTCTACGCCATCGGCTCGGGCGGGGCCGCCGGCCTCGGCCTCGGCAGCAGCCGCCAGAAGCATCTTTTTGTCCCCGAGCCGCAGAATGACTTCATCTTCTCCATCGTCTGCGAGGAGCTGGGCTTTGTGGGGGCCTGTGCGGTGGTGGGGCTGTTCGTGCTGCTTCTGTGCCGGGGCATCGTCATCGCTGCCCACGCCCCCGACCGCTTCGGGGCGCTGCTGGTGGTGGGGTTCGTAGTGCAGGTGGCGCTGCAGGCTGTGCTGAACGTGGCCGTCGTCACCAACACCATCCCCAACACCGGCATCTCCCTGCCCTTTTTCTCCTCAGGCGGCACCAGCCTCATGATGCTGCTGGGGGAGATGGGGGTGGTGCTGGGGGTGTCACGGTATGAGGCTTGACCGCGAGCAAAAGGCTCTCCCAAATGGAGAGCCTTTTGTCAGAACTGCAAACATATTTCTCCGCCTTTGCATACTGTGGGGTATCTTTTCGAGAACGGGGGGCCGGGGATATGACACAGGAGAGTGGGCGGATCTGGGTGATGGGCGGGAGGCCGCTGAACGGGACGGCGGCGGTGCCTGCGGCGAAAAACAGCGTGCTGCCGCTCCTTGCGGCGGCGCTGCTCTGCCGGGGGACGGTGCGGCTGCGGGCTGTCCCGGCCCTGTCGGACGTGGAGTGCTGCCTCGCGCTGCTGCGGGGAGCAGGGTGTGCCGCCCGGCGGCAGGGGGCAGACGTGGTCGTCAGCGGTACGCCGGTGTGCAGCACCCTGCCGGGAGACGCTGCCGCCCGGATGCGGGCCTCCATCCTCTTCTGCGCACCGCTGCTGGCGCGGCTGGGCCGGGCCGAGACCTCCCTGCCCGGGGGCTGCCCTATTGGCCAGCGGCCCATCGACCTGCACCTCGAGGGGCTTGGCCGGATGGGCGCGAAGGAGCTGGACGCCGGGGCGGGACGGCTGGTGCTGGCCGCGCCGGGCGGGCTTCACGGGGCTGACTTCACCCTCCGTTTCCCCAGCGTGGGGGCTACCGAGACCCTGCTGCTGGCCGCTGTCTGTGCCCGGGGCACCACGGTGCTGCGGGGCGCTGCGCGGGAGCCGGAAATATCCGACCTTGCGGACTTCCTCCGCCGCTGCGGCGGACAGATCGAAGGGGCGGGGACATCTACCATCCGCATTGAGGGGCGGCGGGCGCTCTCCGGCTGCGATTTTTCGCCCCTGCCCGACCGCATCTTTGCCTCCACGCTGGCCTGCGCCGCTGCTGCAGCCGGAGGGCGGGTGGAACTGGCCGGATGCCCGCCCGGACTCTATGATCCGGTGCTGGAAATTCTGGAACAAATGGGATGCACTGTGAAGAGGGGAGCAGACCGGGCCGAAATAGCCCGCTTCGGGCGGCTGTATGGGGTGGGCAGGGTCTTCACCGGAGTATATCCGGGCCTTGCCACCGACGCTGCGCCCCTGCTGGCTGCCGCCATGCTCTGCGCTGAGGGAGAGAGCAGCATCGAGGATGTCGTCTTTGAGGAGCGCTTCGGCTGCGCAGAGGGCTTTGAGCGGCTGGGCGGGCGGGTAAAACGGTCCGGGCGGGTGCTCTCTGTCGGCCCGCTGCCAGAGAGCGGCCTGCACGGCACCACCCTTATGGCCCCCGACCTGCGGGGCGGCGCTGCGCTGGTCCTCGCTGCCCTTGCGGCGGGAGGAAAGAGCTGGGTGGAGGACACCCGCCATATCGACCGGGGTTACGCGGGACTGACGGAGACGCTGGCCGCGCTCGGGGCACGAATTGGGAGAGAAATGACCCCTGCTCCGGGCTGCGTGAAAAAAATACCAGCTAAAAACCAGAATAGGCTTGCATTCGGGGCAAAAAGATGATACGATACTGTTATATAGTAGCTTCAGTATGCGTATAATCCTGCGCGCGCAGGCGCGGGTCACGATAAAATCCGATGGAGGACAATGATATGGCACTCATGCTCGACGAAGAAATGGACGAAAACGTAACGACGATAAAGGTCATCGGCGTGGGCGGCGGCGGCGGCAACGCCGTCAACCGCATGGTCAGCGACGGCCTGCAGGGCGTCGAGTTCATCGCAATGAACACCGACCAGCAGGCTCTCTCCAAGAACCATGCTGCAACGAAAGTACAGCTCGGCTCCAAGCTCACCAAGGGCCGCGGCGCAGGTGCTGACCCTGAGATCGGCCAGCGCGCCGCCGAGGAGAGCAAGGACGAGATCGCAAACGCCCTGAAGGGCTCTCAGATGGTCTTCATCACCGCCGGTATGGGCGGCGGCACCGGCACCGGCGCCGCCCCTGTGGTGGCCGAGGTGGCGCACGATCTGGGTATCCTGACCGTGGGCATCGTCACCAAGCCCTTCTCCTTTGAGGGCAAGCGGAAGATGGGGCTGGCCGAGCAGGGCATCGCCAACCTGCTGATGCACGTGGACAGCCTCATCGTCATCCCCAACGAGCGCCTGAAGATGATCAGTCAGGAGAAGATCACTCTGATGAACGCCTTCCAGGCCGCCGACAACGTGCTGCGTCAGGGCGTTGAGTCCATCTCCGCCCTCATCAACGTGCCGGCTTTCATCAACCTCGACTTCGCCGATGTGCGTTCCATCATGAAGGACGCCGGTTATGCCCACATGGGCGTCGGCAGCGCCAAGGGCGCAGGGAAGGCCGAGAACGCCGCCAAGGCTGCCATCTCTTCCCCGCTGCTGGAGACCAGCATCGCCGGCGCACACGGCGTCATCATCAACATCACCTCCAGCCCCGACATCGGGCTGGAGGACGTGGAGACCGCTGCAGGCCTCATCACCCAGAGCGCTCACCCCGATGCCAACATCATTTGGGGTACTGCCTTCGATGAGAACCTGTCGGACGAGATGCGGGTCACGGTCGTGGCCACCGGCTTCGACAATAAGGCCGCAGACGGCCTGCGCAGCACCCTCGGCACTTCTGCCGCCGGTGCCGCAGCACCCGGTGTCACGGCTTCCGCTCCCAGCGCAGTCTTCAGCGCCGAGGTCAACACCCCCTCTGCTGCTTCCGGTGCCGCTGCCGCCAAGCCCGTGGAGGAGGAGAGCAGCGACACCAGCTATTATGACGACCTGCTGGCGATCCTGAACAAGCGGAGATAAACACAAGGAGGCCCCGACCGTGGAGCAGCAGGAGACCAAGCTGCCGTTGGAATGGCTGAGCAGCCGCCGGACCCCGGAGCTGCATCGGCTCGAGGCGCTCTGCCGGGAGACTGCCCGGGAGGAGCGCTGCGCCCAGCGCAGACTGCAGGAGGTGGAAGAAGCCATGGCACCCGAACCGGAGCGGTCATGCCCTGCCCCTGCGCCCGAGGCGGCGGAACGGGCCAAGCTTGAGCAGCTGAGCCGTCAGCTCAACGCTGCCAACGCCGAGCTGCGCCGCTATGAGACGCGGATGTTCGCCTACGAGCGCACCATTCTGGCCCTGCGGAAGGAGAATGCCGACCTGAGCGCCCGGTGCGATGTGCTGCACGCCGAGGTAGAGAAGCTGGCTGCGGAGGCTCTCAAGCCCCTGCCGGAGCTGCCTCCTCTGCCCACCATCTCCTTCCCCGGGGACGAAAAGAAGGACGCAGAGCAGCCTTCGGAGGCTTCTGGGCCTGTCTCTGCGCCTCCGGCTGCCCCGGCCCGGCCCAAGACCCGCCTTGAGCATCTCGGCGATGAGGTGCTGGCTCAGCTGGCGAGGCTAATGCCGGGAGAAAAAGAATCGTAAGTACATGAGAAAAGCCCGCCTGCGAGATGCAGGTGGGCTTTTTTGTTTATAGGAAGGCAAAAGCCTCTCCCTTTGGGAGAGGTGTCTGCGCAGCAGACGGAGAGGGCAAGCCCGGCATGACAGAGCCAACACCCAACGAAAAGCAAGGCTTTTTGTCAGAGGGATACCATCGTTGCGTCTGCATTTCCTCGTCAGAGACCTTGCCCTCTCAGGCGCTACGCGCCAGCTCTCCCAAAGGGAGAGCCTTTTGCGGAGAGGTGAGATTTTCTCATGCCTCTCTCGTCTCCATCAGATACGTCGCCTCAAGGTCGGAGATATGCAGCTTGACGGCCAGAGGGTATTTCTCGAAAGCCCCCGACATGGCAAAACTGCCGCCCCGGACGGCGTCGTCGAAGCCGCCCATATGCCAGCGGATGGCCACGGCCTCCTCGACCTTGAGCTTCATGAACCGCTCGATGAGAAAGACGCTCTTCTCACCGTGGCCGTAGGGAAACAGATCCTCCACGCTGTAGGAGGGCACCTTCTCCCACTTGCCGGTCTCGTCGTTCTTCACGTTGCGGGTGCCTTTTTTGTAGAAGTTGGCCTTGCACAGGTCGTGGAGCAGGGCGACGATGGCGTAAGTCTCCTCCGTGTCGGTATCCGGCTCGAAAAAGCTGCTCCGCAGCACCCGGTAGACATTGAGGCTGTGGGCGCACAGCCCTCCGTCATAGGCCCCATGAAAGCGGGTGGAGGCCGGTGCGGTGAAGAAATCCGTCTTGGTGTCCAGCCAGTCCAGCAGCTTCTCGCTGCCGGGGCGGGTGACGTACCGGTGGAAAATGTCCAGAAACTCCTCGCGCTCTGTCATCTTACAGCTCCATATCCTCGAGGATGCCCTTGAGGATGGCCAGCTCATCGTGGCTCAGGGAGATGCCCTTGCCCATACGGGTGCCGTCCGGGGACCAGTCGCGGATGTCATACTTGGGGTCGCCGTCGTTCCAGCTGATGAGGTTCAGCTGACGCTCCCAGCCCCGGGGACGCTCGCCGAGGACGGCGATGCGCTCCACAATCTCATACTTGATCTCTGCCATAGTAGATTACCTGCCTTTGCTTTGTTTGATACCATAATAAAAGAACTGCGCAAAGATTTCAACAGGTAATTGGAAAATATTTTCTGAATTTTAGTCCCGTTTCAACCGTAAGGCGCTTCTTCGCGCCACTCTACCAGCTGTAAAACACCGCTCTCGTCTTTGTCGGGTGCCGGCTGGCGGCTCTTTGTGTGCTGCTCTGCACCGAAGAGTCCGTCTCCGTATTGCGCCATCACGCCCGGCGACCGCCCGGCCAGATACTCGGCGGCGTTCTTCTGCCGACAGGCGACAGGGGTGCCGTTCGTCATCGGGACGCCGGGCTGCTCGATCTCAGGGGGCGGCTGCACGTCGGAGCCATCCGGCTGCAATGGCGGCTGCTGGGAGCCGCAGCCCGGTTTGGGCGGCTCTGTGCTCGGCGGTTGTCCGAGAGCCGGACTGAGCCGACTGCCCGCCGCCTCCGGTGGACTGTTGGGGCCGGGTGCGTCCTCAAGCTGGCGGCGGATGAAGGGTGTGAGAGATCCCATAAAAAAACACCTCCGCACTTAGGATGTGCGGAGGCGGGGGAGAATATGCGCTGGGCCGCTGCCCGGCCTCCCTTTTTACATCATGCCGTCGGGAACAGCTTCTCCCATGTGGTCTTGCCCACCGTGCCGTCGGCGGTGAGGCCATGGCGGGCCTGATAGCGCTTGACGGCGGCGGCAGTGCCTGCGCCGAACTTGCCGTCGGTGGTCAGGCGCTCGCCCTCGGCGTTGAGCTTCTGCTGCACCAGACGGACGCAGCCGCCTGAGCTGCCGCTGCGCAGCACGATGCCGGGGTAAGGGACAGTCAGGCCGTGCTTGGCTGTGTAGCGGGCGTAGAGGACGTTCCATGTGTTCGCACCCACCTTGCCGTCCTCGGCCAGACCGTACCGCAGCTGGAACTCCCGGATGGCCTTTTCGGCTTTTGCGCCGAAGTGACCGTCCACGGTGAGGGCTGCGTGCCATGTGCAGCTGTCCCGGATGCCGTTGAGCCACGTCTGCACGAGGGCTACGTCGGGGCCGGAGCTTCCGCGCCGGATGAGTGAGTAGTAAGCAGGGATCGCCATAGTGTTGTCACACTCCTTCCGCGCCTATCCTATGCAGCGTCGGGGCGGAGCGTTCCCCCGGCCAGCACCGCATCCTCCCGGGGGGCGGTGACTTCGTTCCACCACTCCACCAGCCGGAACCGCACGAGGTACTCCCCGCAGACGAGGTCGTTTTCTTCGGGCCGTGCATACCCGCCGCAGGCCGACCGGCAGAGGCCCGGGTAGAGCACACACCACCAGTTGCGGCCCGGTCGGTGCGTCCCGATGTCCAGCCGCACCGCATCGTACCGCCCGGCGGGCAGAGCCGCTCCTGCGTAGCGCCGGGTAGGAAAGTACATATTGACGAGGCAGGCGCGCACCGGTGCGCGGATGCCCCGCGCTGCCAGCACCTCCCGGGCCGTCAGCTCGAGCCGGACGAGATTTGACGCCGCCCAGACCTTGGCGTCGGCCTTACCGTCCGCAGGGCAGTTCTCGTCGGCGAGGGACAGCACGGCGTCCCGGACGGCCAGCTTTGCGCTCTGGTCCCGCACTGCGTTGGTGTCGGCCCGGATGTGGAGCCGCAGGGTGTCAGCAGTGAGGGCGTCGGCGGCGTCCAGCTGCCCCTTCGCCCAGCCCGCTCCCAGCGACAGCAGAAGGCAGAGCAGCAGGGCAGCGCACAGTGTCCCCATCTCCCGGCGTGATAACATAAAAACCAGCCTCCTTCTGGAAGTTTTATCCAGAGGATGGGCTGGTTTTGGAGGATTTATTCACAATTCCTTTTCGTCGAAAAGTGTGCTATACTTAATATGCGGTTCACCCCGCCATCATACGGGAGAGGGGGTGAAAGCATGGAGCACTTCCTTACACTTTTCGTATCTGTCGCAGCGAATGTTGTGTCTCACTTCATTTGCAAGTGGCTTGACAGATAACGACAAGAACCGCAAAGCCTAAAAAGGAAAGCCCCCCTGGAGGTCGCAACTCCGAGGGGGCTTTTCCATTGGGGCGAAAGCCAATGGAATCCTTACACTTTCTGTCTTTATTATATGCGATTTCCCGCAGAAGTCAAGCAATGCACGGAAAGTTTACAACTCCCGTACCAGAGCGCCGGAGCCTTGCTCAGTTCTTCAGCGACTGCATGGGTGCGGGCAGGCGGCCGCCGCGGTTGATGAAGACGGAGGGGTCGCGCTGGTTGACGGGCATGATCGGCCCGTAGCCCAGCAGACCGCCGAAGTCCAGCACCTCGCCCGCCTTCCGGCCGATGGCCGGGATGACACGGACGGCGGTGGTCTTGGTGTTGACCATGCCGATGGCGGCTTCGTCGGCGATGAGGGCGCTGATGACGGCGGGGGTGGTGTCGCCGGGGATGATGACCATGTCGATGCCCACCGAGCAGACGGCCGTCATGGCCTCCAGCTTCTCGATGGTCAGACAGCCGGACTCGGCGGCATGGATCATGCCGTCGTCCTCGCTGACGGGGATGAACGCGCCCGACAGGCCGCCGACGTGGTTGGAGGCCATGACGCCGCCCTTCTTGACGGCGTCGTTCAGCAGGGCGAGGCAGGCGGTGGTGCCGCAGCAGCCGCAGGTCTCAAGGCCCATCTCCTCGAGGATGTTGGCCACGCTGTCGCCCACAGCGGGGGTGGGGGCCAGCGACAGGTCGATGATGCCGGCGGGCACGCCCAGCTCCTTGGAGGCGAGGTTGGCCACCAGCTGGCCCACGCGGGTGATCTTGAAGGCCGTCCGCTTCACCAGCTCGGCCACCTGATCGATGGGGGCATCCTTGGGCAGGCGGGCCAGCGCGGCGCGGACTGCGCCCGGGCCGGAGACGCCCACATGGATCTCGCAGTCCGGCTCGCCGGGGCCATGGAATGCGCCCGCCATGAAGGGGTTGTCCTCCGGAGCATTGCAGAAGACGACGAGCTTTGCCGCGCCGATGCACTGACGGTCAGCGGTCAGCTCGCTGGCCTTCTTGACGGCCTTGCCCATCAGCTTCACGGCATCCATGTTCAGGCCCGCTTTGGTCGCGCCGATGTTCACCGAGCTGCAGACGATGTCCGTCTCGGCGAGGGCACGGGGGATGGACTCGATGAGGCGCAGGTCGCCCGCCGAGAAGCCTTTGTGGACGAGGGCAGTGTAGCCGCCCACGAAGTTGACGCCGACTTTCTTACCGGCGGCGTCGAGGGTCTTGGCAAAGTCCACCGGGTCAGCGTCCGGGCAGGCGCCCAGCAGCATGGCGATGGGGGTGACGCTGATGCGTTTGTTGATGATGGGGATGCCGTACTCGGCGCTGATGTGCTCCACAGCGGGCACGAGCCGGGCGGCACGGGTGGTGATCTTATTGTAGATCTTTTCGCAGGCCTTTTTGGGGTCCGGGTCGATGCAGTCCAACAGGCTGATGCCCATGGTGACGGTGCGCACGTCCAGATTGTCCTGCGTGAACATCTCGATGGTCTCGAGGATGTCGCCGGTGTTCATCATGTTCATATTCGTATCTCCTCAGATGGTATGCATCGCGTCAAAAACTTCCTGACGGGTGAGATTGATCTGCATCCCCATCTCGGCGGCGAGGGCGTCCATCTTCTGGTGCAGCTCCTCGTGGGAGACATTGCACTTGGTGATGTCCACCAGCATGATCATGGCGAACATACCCTGCAGGATGCTCTGGGTAACGTCTTCGATGTTGATGTTCAGCTCGCTGCACAGGCCAGAGACCTTAGCGACGACGCCCACGGTGTCGTGGCCGATGACGGTAATGAATGCTTTCATGGTTCCTACCCCTTTGTTGTGATGTTGTAGCCCTCTCCGTCACGCCTGCGGCGTGACGGAGAGGGCTACTCCAGTATAGCAGATTCCACGAAAAATGAACACTCTTTTTGGAAAAAAGGGCAGGGAAGAAGAGCAAAAGAGTGTCTATTGCGGGCGGAATGGGACGGAAAACTGCAAAAAACGGGTGCAAACCGACCGCTGGTGTGCTATACTGATAGAAATATCACCACAGGCTGAACAAAGGAGAAACGACTATGGAACAGCTTCTGAAGATCCTTGAGGACAACGCCCGGATGCCGGTAGAGGACATCGCGGCCATGCTGAACAAATCCCCCGCCGAGGTGGCGGCCATGATCGACCTTGCCCGGGCGCAGGGCATCATCAAGGGCTACAAGACCCTCGTGGACTGGGAGAAGGCCGGGGTGAACCGGGTGGAGGCCGTCATCGAGCTGAACGTCAGCCCCAAGAAGAGCCGCGGCTTTGACGAGATCGCAGCCACCATTGCCGCCTTTGACGAGGTGGAGAGCGTGCTGCTGATGAGCGGCGGCTACGACCTGCAGCTGGTCATCAAGGGCCAGACCTTTCAGGAGATCGCCCTCTTCGTGGCAAAGCGTCTGTCGCCGCTGGACGATGTGCTGTCCACGGCTACCCACTTCGTGCTCCGCACCTACAAGAAAGAGGGCCGTCTGTATCAGGACGAAGAAATCGATGAAAGAGAGTGCACGGTGCTGTGATGGATTATGATAGACTGATCGCGCCTGCCGCCGCCGCCATGCGGCCCTCCGGCATCCGCAAATTTTTCGACCTTGCTGCCGAGATGCCCGAGTGCATCAGCCTCGGCGTCGGCGAGCCGGACTTCAAGACCCCGTGGGCCGTCCGGGAGGCCGGCATCGAGAGCCTCGAGCATGGCCGCACCCGTTACACCTCCAACGCCGGTCTGAAGGAGCTGCGGGCCGAGATCGCCCGCTACCTCGGCCGCCGGATGGGCCTGAAATACGACCCGGCCAAGGAGGTCCTCGTTACCGTAGGCGGCAGCGAGGCCATTGATATGTGCATCCGCACACTGGTGCAGCCCGGCGATGAGGTCATCATCCCCGAGCCGTGCTTCGTCTGCTATGAGCCGATCACGACCCTCTCCGGCGGTGTGCCGGTGCACGTGGCCTGCCGTCAGGAGGACGAGTTCCGCCTCCGGGCCGATGCTCTGAAAGCCGCCATCACCCCGCGCACCAAGCTCCTCATCATGCCTTTCCCCAACAACCCCACCGGCGCGGTGATGGAGCGGGAAGATCTTGAGGCCATCGCCGAGGTACTGCGGGGCACCGACATCATGGTGCTGTCGGATGAAATTTATGCGGAGCTGAACTACGGCCTCCAGAATCATGTCTCCATCGCCACCCTGCCCGGCATGGCCGAGCGGACGGTGGTGGTCAACGGCTTTTCCAAGACCTACGCGATGACAGGCTGGCGGCTGGGCTACGCCTGCGGCCCCGCGCCCATCATCAAGATCATGACCAAGATCCACCAGAGCGCCATCATGAGCGCCCCCACCACCAGCCAGTATGCCGCCATCACGGCCCTCAAGGACTGCGACGGCGAGATCGAGCGGATGCGTAACGAGTACAATATGCGCCGCCGCCTCGTGGTCAAGAGCTTCAACGACATGGGCCTGAGCTGCTTTGAGCCCCGGGGCGCATTCTACGCCTTCCCCTGCATCAAGTCCAGCGGCATGACCAGCGAGGAGTTCTGCACCAAGCTTCTGGAGCAGAAGCACGTCGCCATCATCCCGGGCAGCGCCTTTGGCGCGTCCGGCGAGGGGTACGCCCGGGTGTCCTACGCCTACAGCGTGGAGCACCTGATGGAGGCCATCCGCCGCATCCGGGAGTTCCTGAGCGAGAACGGCAAGTGAGGAGGGGACAGACGATGCGCAGCAGTGTGACGGTGCTGGCCCCGGCCAAGCTGAATCTGGCGCTGGATGTGGTGGGCATCCTGCCCGGGGGTTACCACGCGCTGGACATGACCATGCAGGCCATCTCGCTGCATGAGCGGGTGGTCATCCGCCGCAGCCCCTACCTCGACCTGACCCTTCCGGGCAGCAAGGTCAAGGCAGGCCCCAGCAACACCGCCATCAAGGCGGCGCTGGCCTTTTTCCACTACACGGGCCTGCTGGCGGGGGCCGACATCACCATCTATAAAAATGTGCCCGTCCGGGCAGGCATGGCAGGCGGCAGCGCCGACGCTGCCGCCGTGCTGGTGGGCCTGAATGAGCTGTATGGTGCGCGGCTGTCCATGAGTGAGCTGTGTGCGCTGGGGGCATCCATCGGCGCTGACGTGCCCTTTGCCCTCATGGGCGGCACCTGCCGGGTGCAGGGCCTCGGCGATGTGCTCAAGCCCCTGCCGTCCCTGCCGGAGTGCTGGTTCACGGTGGTCATGCCCGACTACGGCGTCTCCACCCCTGAGGCCTTTGCGGCCTATGACCGGGTGGGCAGCAGCGTCCACCCCGACTGCGCGGCGCAGGAGGCCGCCATCCGGGCCGGGGACCTCGACGGGGTCTGTGCCGCCGCAGGCAACGCCCTCGAAGAGTGCAGCGGCGCGAAGGACAATGAGGCCATCAAGAACGCCCTGCGGGAAAACGGCGCGGTCGCTGCCCTCATGACCGGCAGCGGCGCAGCGGTCTTCGGCGTCTTTCGCACCGAAGGCGAGGCCCTCGCTGCTGCCGCCGCCCTCCGTCCCCGCTGGCCGGAGGTCTATACCGCCCAGCCCGTAAGGGGAGGGGCGGAGGTGCAGCCGGCGAGGCGGCGCTGATGTATCTGTGAATTTTTTATGCCGTGCTTGACTTTTGGGAGGGATGGCATATAATAGATTCAGGAATGTGAATACTCCATTGGCCTAACCCCCAATGGAAAAGCCCCCAAGGAGCCGTGAACTCCAAGGGGGCTTTCCTTTTAGGCTTTGCGGTTCTCGTCGTATCGGTCAAACTGTCCTTCGCCTCTCCAAATGCATAACCCTCCCTTCCTTTGGGCATACTGCCCGCAGGAAGGGAGGGCCTTTTTGTGCAGAGCTTTTACAAAATTTGTCTCATTCTGATGATCGTCGGGGGCATCAACTGGGGGCTGGTGGGCCTGTTCCAGTTTGATTTCGTCGGTTGGCTGCTGGGGGGCAGCGCGTCCATCTGGTCGCGCATCGTCTTCACGCTGGTGGGCGTGGCCGCGGTCTGCGGCATCCCGGGGCTGTTCGGTGACGACGAGAACGAGGAGTGACCCCGGCCTCCGGACAAAGCAAAAAGGCTCTCGTGCCGTCAGGAATGCGGCGCGAAAGCCTTTTTTGTATCGTACAGGGTGCTCATGCCAGCAGGAAATGATGGCATGAACAGATCTCGGTACCTCAGACTCCCATGCCGACCGAAAACGACACGAGAGTCGGTGTGTTTTATAAAAAGATATCCCACCCGATCGTCTGCGGCAATCAAACCTACCCTTACGGACAGGTGGGTGCCCTGTCGCCGGTTTCGCGCTTCCTCATCGAGCCTTCATGGTCGACCCATGACGGGGAGGTCTGCAATCCACCGGAGAACTCCAAGCTCCCGTTGATTGATTAGTAGGATCATATAAACCGCAACAAATCGAGTCGGGCAGGAAAACCTTACGCAGTTGACAAATCAGTCGATCTCGAACTGGTCGCTCAGACGCTTCTCGAACAGCTTGCTGACTTCCAGCAGCGTCTCATCGTCCTCCACTACGTCGAGATACTCGCCCTCGTCGTCCTCGCCGACACTCAGGATGACCAGCTGGGCGTCCTCGTCCAGATCGTCCTCGTTCTCGGCGTATTCCACGACGGCAAGATAATGCACGCCCTTGTGGTCCAGAGCGTCGATCACTTCAAACGTGACCTCGTTGCCATCCTCGTCCTCGAGGGTCATCAGGTCAGGCTGATACTCCTCTTCGGTCTCAGCGGCGGGCTTCTTCATCTCTTCTGCCATAGATCACGTTCTCCTATCGAAATACCGGGTATGCACTATTATACAATAGATTATCTCACATATGCCCCGGCGGCCCCATCGCTCTGGTGGTGTGGGTTCCGGGTACGCCTATAGTTTAGCGTTTTTATCGTCACTCGTCAAGAGTTTTTTCGAAGAAATTATCGGACAAAGTTTGATGCTTTTTTCTCTCGCATTTCATCCCGGAATGTGCTATACTATAGCGATAGCTTTTACTACAGCATACGAAGAGGGAGGCCCGGATATGAGAGCCTTGAAAAAAATAATGGCCGCACTGGCCCTGACGGCGGTGCTGGCCGGGTGCAGCGGGGGCGGCGTCCTCTCCAGCCTCAAGGGCGGCAGCACGTCAGCCCAGAGCATCAGCCGCCCGGCGGTGGAGTCGGCAGAGCTGCAGTTCACCCACCCGGCGGCGGGGGACACCATCGCGGTGTTCGACACCTCGGCGGGCATCTTTAAGGCCGTGCTCTTCCCCGACGAAGCCCCGCAGGCGGTGGAGAATTTCACTACGCTGGCCGGACAGGGCTTCTATAACGGCCTCACCGTTACCCGGGTGGAGAAGGACTTTGTGGTCGAGGCCGGGCAGGGCGCAGACGGCAGGGGCACCACCATCTGGAACGGCAGCCGCTACCCCGCCGAGACCACCGACAAGCTCCACCATTACTCCGGTGCCCTCTGCGCGGCGGCGGATGCCTCGGGCGAATGCGCCAGCGTCTTCTATGTCATGGAGACGCTGCCGGGCGGGGACTCGGTGACGCAGGAGCTGACCGACCAGATGACCGCCGCCGGCTGGCGGGCCGAGGTCATCAGCGCCTACCAGACGGCGGGCGGCGCACCCTATCTCGACTACACCGATACCGTCTTCGGGCAGGTGTACGAGGGGATGGACGTGGTGGACGCCATCGCCCAGACCGGCGTGGACGAGGCTCAGCGCCCCACCGAACCCATCACCATCAACAGCGTGACCATCACGAAATTTGAATAAGAAGCTGCTTTTCCGCCCTCCGGGCGGTGGGACGGCTGCAAAAAAATCACCCGCCAACTGGCGGGTGATCTGCGTTTATGGGGAAATCAGATGAGATGCGGGGAAAATCGGGAAGAGATCAGAGATTCCTGCCCACCCGCAGGGAGATGGCAACATAAGTCTGGCCGCGAATGGTCCGGGCCACTACGCCTGCCTTGGTATAGTTGCCGTTCAGGGCAAAATCCAAGGCTTCGTTTTGATCGCTACCTTTGATTTGATCGATGATCTTCTGCAGCGTGGTATCGTTGTAGTCGTATTTAGCGACCAGAGTGAGGGTGGCGTTCTTATTGTCGTCGTCCCACTTGGCATCCACCTTGTTGAAGAACTTGTATCCGAGAGCATCGCCCTTCAGCACAAGCTCCAGAGCGTCCAGACGGGCGTTTGCAACAGTACGCATCCCATCGTCATTGGCCAGGGCCACGTCGCGGCCGTTGTTGATGGCCCGCATCACTTTGGCTTCGGCTTGGGCCTCCGGGCCGGAAGAGCCGCCACCGCTGCAGGCGGTCAGGAGCAGAAGGGTCAGTGCACCGGCCAGAAGCAGGGCAGTCAGTTTTCTCAGTTTTGTCATGTGGGTCGCCTCCAATCGTTTTTGTTTTGGTGAGTCCAGTCGTTTTTCTCGTGAAGAAGCGTCATCCCCGGCCATCTGGTCAGGGGGTCCTTCTACCCTCATTCTATCGGAGAAGAGCCGGTGCTGTCAAGCCGGAAAACTATACAAATTCGGCGCGGGAAAATTGTGAAAACAAACCGGAAAACGACGATTTTCTGCGGACTTCGCAACAAACTGTCCGGACTTCGCAAAGAAACTTTGCTACAGGGGCGGCGGGGACTTTCAGACCTCCCCCGGATGCTCCTTCCGCCATGCGAGATAGTCGTCCAGAATGACCGTTGCGCTCACCGAGTCGAGGATGTCCTTCCGCTTTGCGCCGAAGGTGCCGCTCTCGTCGAGGAGGTCGGCGGCGGCGCAGGTGGTCTGGCGCTCGTCCCACATCCGGACGGGCAGCCCACTCCAGATCTCCACAGTCTTGGCCAGCTTCCGGCTCTTGCGGGCACGCTCGCCCTCGGTGCCGTCCATGTTCAGCGGCAGGCCGATGACGATAAGCTCCGCCCCGATGTCCTTTGCCACCTCGCAGACCTTCGAGGCCACCTTGTCCCGGGCCTTGAGGGTGATCTGGGGCGTGATGGCGGTGGTGAGAAATTCGGTGCGGTCGCAGGTGGCGAGGCCGGTGCGGCTGTCGCCGTAATCTACTGCTAATATCTTCATGCAGGGTCATCCTCCTGAGATGATTTTTTCTCCATTGTACCACAGAATAGATGTCGCTGCAATTTTGTGGTACAATGAGAGATGAGCAGAAAATCCACCCAACGGAGAGATTCACCATGTTAAAACTACTTTTAGGCGCTTCCGGCAGCGGAAAAACCACCCTGCTGTACCAGCGCATCCGCGCCCGGGCCGAGGCGGGCGGCAGGAGCATCCTGCTGGTGCCGGAACAGTTTACCTCGTCCACCGAGGGCCGCATCCACCGGGAGCTGGGAGACGCACTGAGCGGGCTGGTGGAGAGCTTTTCCTTCACCAGCCTTGCCGAGCACATCCTGTCGGCGGAGGGCGGCTCCGCCGTCCAGACCCTCAGCGATGCGGGTCGGGCTGTGCTGGTCCGCCGCGCCCTCGAGGAATTGCAGGACAACGTCCATTATTACTATCGCCACCGCCGCTCTGCCGCCTTCTGCCAGATGGCTGCGGAGACCATCGACGAGCTGAAGAGCGCGGGCCTCTCGGGCCAGCGGCTCTATGCGCTGGCGCAGGAGTGCGGCGCAGACAGCGCAAAGCTCAGCGAGCTGGCTCTCATCTTTCAGGGCTACGAGACCCTGCTGGCCGGGACGGGCATGGACCCCTCCGACCGCCTCACGCTGGCCGCGTCCCGCCTTGAGAGCGCCCTTGCCCGGGGAGGACTGCCGGAGTTTCTGCGCGGCCGGGAGGTGTTCATCGACGAGTTCGACACCTTCAACGCCCCGAAAAAACGGCTGATGGGTGCGCTGCTGGCTGCTCTGCCCACTGTGACGGTGGCTCTCTGCGACGACGGCGCCCCCCTCATCCCGGGGGACATGAGCCTTTTCTCGGGGGCAAAGCAGGTGGCGGCACAGCTGCGCCAGCTGGCCCGCCGGAGCGGCACCGAGGTGGCCGTGCCGGAGCTGCTGCGCCG
>ONZS01000133.1_pt1 | contig 93876 bp, 86 predicted proteins | sample 1670921 | NCBI WGS metagenome assembly ONZS01 (sample SAMN06348104, study PRJEB24527) | human gut metagenome | biome: human gut; feature: ankylosing spondylitis patient; material: feces | host: Homo sapiens | place: China | collected 2015-10 | reverse complement strand
ATTACAGAATCATTCCGTCTGCGCCTTCTCATTTTCTTCCCGGATAATCTCCTTTCTGGCGTTCTGTACACGCGCATTGCCAGTAACCACAGCCTTGTCCTCAACCTTCACATTCCTACGAAATAAATTCTTTGACATATTAGTTATATAGTGTTAGTATAATTATAGAAAGGGTGCTACCGATAGACGGTTAGCCCAAGTAAATTAGTTTGACAAAAATGCCGCTTAGTTTACCAGACGTGGGCGGCTATTTTTGTGTCTTGTTATTATCCTTACCAAAGGAATATCCGATTCCAAAGCAGGTTAAGCCGAAGCTTACTACTGCAATAAAGTCAACAATACTCATATGGCTTAGCCCTCCTTTCCTTGGATTCCCTTACGGGTTTCTATGTAATCAGAGGGTCACAGTCCCTCTGCCGAAGGACTAACCGCCTACCGTTATGGTAGCACCCATGCGCAATTGTATTAGACAGAATTCAATTTATCAATCCCTAAAATATTTTTACCACCCTTTAATCTATCTGTTCGTTACTGTTCAGACGCAAGCTTGACACCACGCTGTCAAGCTATGCGCCATAGTATTAATTATTGAGTGATTACAGCCCATTTAAAATGCCTCGTAGAGGCATTTCAAATGGGCTATAATCGTTGCTGGTAACACCGTTAGGTGTGAACAGTGACTTATCTAGTTCTTATCAGCCGCCAGTATCTGATCGATCGTCTTCATCAGCTGCTTATATGCCTCGTCATTATCAATACCGCCCATGATCGGCTCTCCGATAATATTTCCGTTACGGTCAAGCACGATTGTAGTCGGGAAGGCCATAATGCCTGTTGCATATTTTCCGGCTTCACTGTTGGAATCAAGGGAAAGATTCGTATATTTTGCACCCTGCTTCTCTAAAATACTCTTAGCTTCAGCAATTCCATCCTCATTTCCGTCAAGAGAATCTGTATTGATACCAATTACCTGTCCGCCTTTTTCCTTCAGCTCCTCATTTAATTTATTCAGTTCCGGAAGCTCCTGTACGCATGGAGAACATCCATTAAACCAAAAATTCAAAACCGTGACCGCATTCTTTGAAATGATGCTGCTGTCCACGTCATTTCCATCCAGATCCTTTGCATGAAACTCCGGAAATACGCTTGCTCCCTCTTTGCCGGAATCCTTATTTGATGCATTCGCACTCTGCTTCTCAAGAAGTGGCTGAAGCTCATCCTCAAGCTTTTTGATTTCTTCAACATCTTCCTTCAAAGACTTGAGTTCATCATCGGTAAACTTATCCTTAATTTTGTCTAAAGAGTTTGCCAGAAAATCTCCGTAATTCGTAGCTGTCGCATCCTTGACAGTTGATTTGTCAATGCTGTTAAATACCTTCTCCCATAAAGCCTTATGGTTTTCAAGAATACTGTTCTCTTTCTGTGTCAATTCATTAATCTTTGCATCCAGATCTTCTGCTTCCTGCGTTGACATCTGCGACTCTGTTGCTGTATTTTCCTTGTTAGCAGAATTTCCGCACGCACTTACTCCAAGTACCATCGCTGCAATAAGCAGCATCACTGTTAATTTCTTCATTTTATTCTCCTTTATTCTCTTTCAAATTTGTTTTACCTGTTCCAAATCCATATTGATAGTGAATTGCTTCCGTCGGGCATTCCTTTATACACATGCCACAGCGGATACATTCCGTATGGTTCGGATGCTTTGTGACATCCACGTCCATCTTGCAGGCTCTCTCACATTTGCCGCAGGATACACATTTATCCTCATCCACCTTCATCTGCAGAAAAGATACCTTATTGCAAAGCGCATAGATTGCGCCCAGCGGACATATCCATTTACAGAATGGGCGGTAAAACATAAGGCTTAGGATTACAAAAGTAATAAGTATACCGAATTTCCATGTAAACAGTTTGCCAAGGGCCGCTCTGATACTTGCATTGGCAATCGAAAGCGGAATCGCTCCCTCCAGCACTCCCTGCGGGCAAAGATATTTACAGAAAAACGGATTTCCCATTCCCAGTGAATTTGTCACCAGAAGGGGTAGTAAAATAACAAAAATCAACAACACGCCATATTTTATATAACGAAGCGGCTTAAGCTTTTTCGTTGAAAATTTCTTAAACGGTATCTTATGCAGCAACTCCTGGAACCATCCGAACGGACACAGAAATCCACAGATAAATCGTCCGAGCAGTACACCTAACAGAATTAAAAATCCTGTAATATAATACGAAAATTTAAACTTGGATGAGCCGATGACTGCCTGCAAGGCACCGATTGGGCACGCCCCGGATGCAGCCGGACAGGAATAACAATTCAGTCCCGGTACACAGACGGTCTTTGCATCCCCTCTGTAAATCTCTCCTTTAAAGAAGTTCGGCAGATGGATATTGGTAAGAATCGTTGCCACGGCCTGAATCCATCCCCGAAAGTGCGCCAGAAACTGTGATATTTTATGTTTTTTCTTATCCAATTCCAACACACTCCAGACATAATTTGATTGCCTTTGAGAGTACCGTGGCTGCCTCCCCGCGCATCGCACCGTATCCGATCATCAGGATCGCTGCTGCCAGAAGCGTGATCTGCGCTGCTGCTCTGTTTATCTGTTTCATATCCTTTCCCTTCCTAAGTTTTAACATTTTGTCGTTGTTTACGATAATAATAGATTAGCAAAGGAATATGAACACCCTGTGTTTGAAAAAGAAAGATATCTTTAAGATTTGCGTTCTAATTCTTAAGAAATTATTGAGAGCTTCTCAAACAGCCCCACCTTATTACAAAGCAGTTTTCGTATTTTCCATGATTAACGGGGTCAGATCCCAATGTGCTGTAATATTACTTGTCCCAAGTCCAACTCTACCGCACATATCACTGGCATCTTTATCTACTGCAAGATCTAATTTCTCCAATAATGCCATACGCCTTTTATCCAACATGGTCTCGCTTTTTATTTGACTCAACGGAAGATTTGTCGCTATGATCAAAGGTCGTCCCGAACGGATTCTGCGGTCTATGACACTGAAAATAATTCCTAATGCATATTCTGAATTTCGTTCCACTCCAAGATCATCAATAATCAAAAGCTGATAGGAAGCCAATGCATTGATATATTCCGTTTTATCTACCAGTGGAAATATATCGTCGATAATGGTATTAAAATTTGTCATCTTTCAATTGTTTCAATCGTTTATCTATATCATCTGCATATCCTATTTTCACATAATCCGGAAAAGAAGGATTTGTGAGAATGTATATTACGCCTTTTTTGTCATTCATATTCGCTTTCTCCATTTATAACTTAATTCTTTGTTTGCCTTTTCCCAAAAGTCATTTTACCTATTATATAGTTTGGAAATTAGCTCGTTTAATATTCAATCCTAAAATAATCCAAATACGCCTTATACTTATCTTGTGCTGTCAGACAGGTATCGGTCAGATAACCTTTTTCGTTGTTCCATTCCTTCAATCCACGATAATAGAACAGCTTCAAATTATCCTCAATAATGAACGGAACAATATTGTATTTCAGACACTCCTTAAACATAATCAATCTGCCCACGCGTCCATTACCATCCTGGAACGGATGAATTCGCTCAAACTTCACATGGAAGTCAAGAATATCCGCAAAGGCCTTTTCTTCTTTGGCGTTGTATTCCGTTAACAATGCCTTCATTTTATCGGCAACTTCTTCCGGAAGGGCGGTATCCATGCCGCCGACTTCATTCGGAAGTTTCTTATAATCGCCAACAGCAAACCAATCTTTTCTGGAATCACTGGTGCCATTCTTCAAAACCAAGTGAATTTCTTTGATGAACTTCTCCGTCAAAGTCGCTTTTGCATGATCAATAATCATGTCAATGCAACGGAAGTGATTTGCCGTTTCGATCACATCATCCACATTCAGTACTTCTTTTTCTACGCCAATAGTATTGGTTTCAAAGATATATCTGGTTTGATCGTGTGTCAAGCGGCTGCCTTCCATATGGTTAGAGTTATAGGTCAAGTCAATCTGTGTCTTATGATAAATCCCACCAGTATATTTACTGGTCTTCTGCTCTTTTAGAATATCTAGCAGCGTAATCGGTTCTTCTTTTTTCTTATTGGTGCGCTCCGGTTTCTCTGCGTTTTCTGGAATGTTCCATGTCTTACCAGTAAGAAACGCGCCGTTCACACGCCCCTTTGCACAGTAATTTCTAACACTGCGTTCTGACATATTCCATTTTTTTGCTATATCAGCAACTAAAAGGTATTTCATCTGCCATCCCCCATCCATTATAAATTAAATCCAAAACATACTAATCTACTGACTAGTATATCACACTATCGGCAAAAACACTATCGTTTTTTACCTATTTATCACACTTTTTAGCCGATATAACAACTGTTTCCTAGTCGAATAGCTTTATTAAAACGGATGCTATAAATAGCTAATATTCTTTCAAATGATGAGTTTATACCTTATATCGTCTAATAAGTTTTACTTTCATTTTCGCACATGATCATGAGGCTTTTTTCGTTCTAATTGTGCGATTATACGTAAAAAGATGACTGTTCTTAATCAAAATAAAAATGGCGAAGTGCTTATCGTAACACTCCGCCAAAAGTCCCACCAGGTTGCGCATGAAAAATCAGAGGCATTCCGTAATTACTTTTACAGTTTCTACCATATACCCCTGATGTCTAAATTCTTTCCTTAATCCATATCCGATTTCCACTACGCCATCTTTTCCAAGACCCTTGAAGCAGAAATCGCCGACAATCGTTCCCGGAACATTTTTTAATTCCATGTTCCAGACTGCATACCATATTCTGTTGTCAGGTTCCATAAGGCACCCCTCCAACATTTCGGTATACGCCTGCTTCATTTCTGCGTCCGCTTCCTTTTCAATCAGACAGCTCATCTCATCGTTACTAATTGGATATAAATAAAGCCTTTCCGTTTCCATTCTCATATTAGTTCACCTTATACACTGTCTTGTTCTTTTACTCATTGTCATTCGCCCCTCTAAATCATCCAATAGAAAGTCCTAATTCGTATGCTCTATCCAGTCCATCCGTATTTTTTACATCACCAATATCCTTTGCTCCCTGCACAAGTACCATCCCTGCATCTTCAAGATGAAAGAAACTCAGTACAAGCTTGTATTGCAATTTTATGGAATCAAACAGTTCCGGCAGCGTAGCTGCTCCAACTAATATAAGTGCCAGTTTTTTAATCGGAAATTCATTTCGCATACTTCTGCCATCATCGGCTGCAATCACAGCCTTCATAAACATGTTCTGTCCAATCAGCTGTCCATCTAATGTCATGACAAAATCCAATTCTGGAACAAATGCCGGATCGTTGCGAAGCTGATGGAGTACATAATGCTCCAGACAGCCTGGGCGATACACATTCCAGAAACTCTACCTTACCAGATTTTCTACCTCATGGTATTCATTTTCTCTTTCCAATCGAATGATAATATTTTCCTTCATTTTCCTTATCTCCATTTCTTTATATAATGTTACTAATACTTTTTTCAAACTGCTCTTTTATTCTTTTTTTATCCTTTGCTCCATCATACAGACTATAGTAGAAAAACATGATGGAATAAAACATGGTTGCTTTTTTATCTGCCTCCACAACACCAATGCTCTCGAACATATCTTTCACGTATTCTGCCGGACCGGACACAAGATACTGCTGATACAATGCCTGCATCTCCTCATTCCGAAACTGCTCTAACGTAAGCATCTTTCGAAATGACGATGCAAAATCATTTTCTGTCCAATACGAAAACATAGATTTACTGTATTCCATGAAATTGTCCGCAGAAATCTCTTCATACTGTTCAGGTTCATTTTCCTTTTTATCAGCAGGCATATCATGTGATTCTGCCTGTTCGCCATCCCCCTGCTCCATCCTTTTTACAATATGTTCAAAAATATCTCTCTTACTCTCATAATGCCTATACAATGCACCTTTTGTCATGCCAAGCTCACCCGCAATCTGACTGACAGAAACTGCTTCATATCCATCTCTCGCAAATAAATGTAATGCAACAATCAATATATCTTCCTTTGTAGTTTTTGACATACACAAACCTCCTGTTCCATAAAATAAACGATCGTTTACATTTCAATTATAGTAAACGATCGTTTATTTGTAAAGTCAGACATTCCTCTCTACTGCTCTTGTAAAGCTGGCTGCATACGCCTTTGTAGCGTAATAGGTCGTCATAAATGGTCCTGCCGGAAGCATTCCTGCTGAGCTTGCCACATTTAGTCTGAATTTTTTTCCTCTTGCTGTGTACTCTTCCTTTTCACCCGGCATGGTGACAAATTTGGCAAGCACATTGCGTACCAGTGAGTCCTGCTTCACATGTATAGGGGCCGCTGTGTTTACCAGATCTCCAAAATTTTTGATATACAGCTGCCGCTGTCTCATACGCATCTCCGTCTGCTTCCGGTTCAGCCGTACCTGCCACAGCCGGAGTGACCAGCGCATCTGCCATGTGCATAAAAATTCCCCCTGAGACTTCGTTTTTTCTGTACCTACTTTACCATAGAACTGAAAAACCACAAGCCCCAGGGGGGGGATTGTCAGCCAGACACCGGCATCCCATTACTGTTTAATCGTGCCTCATTCCAGTAACGTATTTCCAACAACTGTTACTTCTTCTCATTTACGGTTACGGTCATTCTTATGACCTTTGACTGACCGTTTTCCAGTCTGACAACCGCCTTGACGACTGTCTTTCCGGGCTTCAGCCCCGTGATCCTGCCATTTGAGCTAACGCGCGCCACATCCGGATTGAGAACCGAAAAAGTCACTTTATCAACATTGTCCCAGTTTACCCCTTTCTTAAACCAAAAGTACGTCCCCTGCTTCTCGCGGATGCTGGCTGATTGTTTCGTGGCTTTGATCGACCGCAGTATTTGTTTCGTGAGTGCTTCTTCCTCATCGGCTGTCACTAACTCATAGGTTCCGTGCCCCAGCTCATTATGATCCAGTTCAACGCTTCCATCTGCCGCTACCCTGAAAGGCATTTTACTGACCACAAGCTTCTCTCCTGTTTCGGGATCTATCTCAATGATCTTCATTTTTTTAGGTCTCACGGTTCTTTTCAGAAGCGTATTTACATTGACCGTCACTTCCCGGATGACCCAGTCGTTTTTCGTGAGCATCTTTATCGTGGTCTTTACCTTCTTCGTACCTGCTGCCTTTACGATCTCTGAAAGTGCTTCCCCGGAGATCTTCACATTGCCAAAACCTCTGTCAAGAATTTCTGCGGTCGCTGAAGTGATCTTCCCTTTGGCATTCTTCGATACATTTACCGTCACGTTCAGTCCGGTTGCTTTGTTTCTGATCTCGGTCTTAATCTGTACTGAACCATCCTCTGCCCGGACTTCTGTCGTGGTCACAACCGTGCCATCTTCTCTGGTCTCGGTCTTAGTCGTAGTCTTGTTCTTGTTATCCTCCTGTGGCGGAGCAGTTTCAGATCCGCTGTCGGTGGAACCGCCTGACGAACTGCTGCCGGAGCTGCCACTGTCCGAGCTACTGCCGGAACTGCTGCCCCCGGAAGTGTCCCCACCCGAACTGCTGCCGCCGGATGATTCTTTCGTAAATGCCATTCCGACCACATCACTCATGATATGACCATCTTCTATCGCAATCGCCTTAATCGTAGTCGTCTCTGTCAGCGTAATCGGTGTTTTGTACTGCTGCGATCCCTTTGTTGGCACTGTATCATCTGTTGTGTAATAAACGATTGCACCGGGGGTCGTTGTGATCGTCACCTCCGTGCGGTCCGAAAACTTGTCAGCACCGGAAATCGTCGGAACGCCGCTGTCTCTCGGAGTTGTGATTGCACCCTTTGTAGCCAGCGAAGCATCTTTATTGCCTATTGCAGCCTTTCTGGCATATAACGTAAACATCGTATTTGCTCCAATTCCTTCCGACGGAATCTTTTCCCAGTCATAATAACGCTCGCCATCCGTACTGTACTCTAACTTCTCGCCGTAAGCAGGCTCCGGAACTGGCTGCACACTAATATTATATGCTGTATCATCTTTATTTACGGATGCCTGCAAATTGATCCCTTGCAATGGCGTCTGCCGGTCTGTCTCTACCCCGCCCGATTCTGTCTCACCGGCAGCATCCTCCGCATATACCTTCTCCGGTGCCAGCAATCCTCCCGGTACACTCATGGATGACACGAAAGTAGCTGTGGCAATCCCCAAGGTCAGGATTTTTGCTAATGATTTGCTTTGTTTTGATTTCCGTTGTTTTAATTTTCGTTGTCTCATTCGTCGATTCCTCCTTTGACTGATGCTGTTATTAGGCGTTTGCGAAACTATTTTTATTATCCGGGCTACCTAGCTGTGGGCGCAGTGGCATTCTGATCAAGCTGCTTGGGATTTTCTCTGTTAATCCGATCTACAATATAATTGATAGAATCTTTGATGTTAGCTGCATTGAATAGGATTGTTCGTCTTAGAAGTAAATACCAGATCCTCAAATCCTTCTCTCGGAGAAAACCGAGTCGCAATGTCTTTATGGTATGTTCTCTGATATATAAGCACATCATGCACTTTCTTAATCATTGGAATTTTGCGAAATCCTGCATATTTATTTTACCCATATAATTTTCTCCAAAAAAATATGGAGAAGATTATATGTCTCTCTTCTCCATAAATGTATCATGTTTATCACTTAATGTCTACGGCTTTTAAGCTAGGGAAACGCATCCTAACTGCTCCTTGACTTTTTCGCCTTCTTTTTCTACAATAAAGACAACAAGGGAAGCCGTAGACGGTTTGCCTATGAACAGTTACATAAATAACCGCATCTTTGGCGAGGGGCGGTTATTTTTTATGTCCAATCTGAATTACTAGACTGATGACAGCGACGAGCAATAAACAAAATTGAGACAATTCTGAATATGTAATCATGGCTAAAAACCCTCCTTCGTGAGGGCAAACCGCCTACCGTTTCTGCTTCCCTATGTTGTGATGACAGTATAACAAATTTCGGCATGATGCGCAAGAACAAGTGTTCCTGCCAGATACCAAGATCCCGGTATGAAAGACACCCATTCGCTATTGCATATGCTAATTTGCTCTCACAAAATACACTTCTTCCTAAAACAGATGGTGATAATTGTCTGTCCAGAATGAGCCTTAATCCTTCCTCCCTCGTCCCTTCAAATCCAGGGCAGAAAAAGTCTATCCCATCAGACATACTCTTTGCTATCTGATTGTAATCCTCTCCAAGCAGTTTTTCCGCAATATCATCTGTAAAAATGCGAATGCTGTTATTATTATAATGATAAGCCCTTGCAAAACAGCTTACCTTTGCTGTCATATTGTCCATTCCAATCCCCCTCGTACTACCCAAATAGTATTTTTGCCACACCATTCTATTTCAGCGTATGAATATCCTCAACCTACGGAGAGTAGAGTTCGAATTTGCTCATTTATTTTTCCATCCCATCCAGAAGCTTTATAAATCTTTTATCATTCATCTGCTCATTCGTAAGATATTCTCCATTATAAAACAATGCATAGGTTGTAACCGGTGTCGGAGCATTCTGTGCTTCTTCTTTCGTTTCCAGTCTGTTTGCCTGAAACGGAACCGCTCTTTCCCTGGCAACTTCAAGAAGCACCGGAACATACTTTGCATTAAACGGACATTGATTGGTATAGTACAATACATAGCCTGTCTGCTCAATGTGTGGATGCTTCGCACACTCCTTAAATTCAGGCTTAGCCGCATCCAAAGAAAAAGGCAGATACCAGAGCTGAATACCATTATCTGCTTCATCACAGATGGTAAAGTCCTTATATTTCAGGAACTTCGGGTCTGCCAGAAAAGGCTTTTTCTTAGCGGCTGACAGGATACAGATTCCCTTTTTCCCCTTCGCTTTGCTGTCTTCTATACAGGCATTCAGTAAATCAGTCGAATAACCATTGCCCTTGAAAGAACCAGCCACCCACAGACAGTCAATATACATATAGCCATCTGCATTGATTGGATTCCATGCATTTTCTGCCGGAATATACTCGATAAAGCATTTTCCACGCTCTATACTCTTGAGAAATACCAATCCATCATCAAATCGCTCTTTCAGCCAGTTTTTCTTTGATATTACCTGTATATCCTTGTTGCTTGAAATCGCACAGCAGATATGCTCGTTTTCAATATTTTCTTTCGTCACTCTTATATATTCCATGGATTTTCTCCTACTTATATCTTCTGCACCTCATTCTCCAGCGTATAGTAGTGCATAATATACGGAAGCAACAACACCAGAAACAATAACGTCAACGCATACAACAACGGATTGCAGATCATAAGCGCCGCCACAATTGAAATCATTGTCAGAATCGCAAATGTAACTGTCACGATCAGATGTACCAGCCTCTCATGTTGGAAAAAAACAATCTGTGTCAGGTGTTCCTGCAGAATTGCGTTCCATTGTTCCGGAGAGATATTGTCCGCATTGGCTAAGAGTGAATCTATTTTCTGGCGGTAGGTTATTATTCTTTTCTTCATTTTTACATTCTCTTTCTTATAGTACCTTTATTATACCAATATACCTTTGGAATCACAACGACATATTTAACTGAAGGTAATTGTCCATCAAGATATCTTGTTATTGTAAGTTCCCCAGAATAAACAAAGGGCAGTGTCTGAACAACATCGCCCTTTGTTTTTTATAATTATACTTCCGAAAGGAATCTGTCAACTGGTTTATGCAGCAGCGTTCACTTCGTCATCCATATATCCGTCATCGGCATTTTCCGAATCATCATCCGAATCATCATCCAAATCATCGTTCCAGTCATCCTCTGTGCTGTCTGTGATAACAACCTTGCATTTCCACACCATACCATGTACTTTTGCTTTGACTGTAACCGTACCGCTGCTATACGGTATCAGTATGCCATCCTCTACCTCGCATATATCGTCATCAGAAGATGTCCATTCCACATCATGACTGCATCCCTTCAGATCCAGAGAAACCGTATCTTCCACGTCCATCTCCACTGCTGTCTTATTCAGTTCCGGCGTTTCTACTGTCACCTGACAGGATTTCTTCTGCGTTCCCTTCTTTACTGTAATGGTTGCCTTGCCTTTTCCTTTTGCGACCACTTTTCCGGCGGAGACACCAGCCACCGCTGTATTACTGCTGCCCCAGGAAACGATTCCTGCACCACCCTTTACCGTAAGTTTCCTGCTCTGTCCTTTTACAAGCACAATCTTTGTACTGCTGATCGACAGCGGACTTATCTTCGGTCTGGTGTTCTTTTTCTTCGTTGTCTTCTTCGTGGTTGTCGTGGAAGATTTCCGCGTCTGCGAATATCCGCCCGATGAGCCAAAACACTTCTTGCACGGTGTCAGACCGCGTGCCAATGCATTGGAAAGTGTCGTCTGATAAAAATTTCCCCGCCCGCATTTGTGGGTATGGTATTTACTGCCGGTTGGCGTCACATAGACCATTGTCTGTGCCTGTGCCGTTACCATGCCGGCACTGTCACCGACTGGCAAAATCATCATAAAAAATACAAGTGTAAAACTTAGAATTGTTTTTTTGATTGTTTTCATCAATTGCCTCCTTATCTTTTCCTCCGCTTTAAACATGTCTTATATTTTTATCATACGCCTTCTCATTTTCCAGCACAATACTATTTTATCAAATTGACAATTCGCGTTTTGTCAAAAAACATCTTCACGTCCTGCCGCTATCGCCAGAATAAAGCCACTTGTGAATACTCCTTTTGTGGTTTTCTTCGCAGTTAATACATTAAGGGACGCAAGTGGTTTTTTCAATATGTTGTTATTAATTTATGGTGCTGGGCTTCCACCATTATGCCAGAAGCCTCTATTTTATTTCTATTTTTTCCTGATATCCGGCCAGCCGGTCCAGGCGCATTTTTTCTGCCACCGGAAATAACTCTGTATCCGTGATGCGTTCCAGACTTTTTATCCGTTTCTCGGAAATTGTTTCATTCGACTTGCTTTTTTCATAATCCTCAACTGTCATGTGCCAGTAATGAAATTCTCCTGCATAATACTCAGAAATTTTCTGCGCAATCAAAAGCCCCTCCGGATCCAGATCTCCCGCATAATATACCACCGTTCCCGATGCCGCCAGAAGATCTAACGTAACAAGCCCTGCCAATCGCGGCTGCCCGTTCATACACATACAGGAAACCTGCTTTGTGTGCCCTGCGCAAAGGCCTGCAAATACGGACGGATTTTCCACGATATACATTTCATTATCTTTGCAAAATATGCTGTTCCACTTTGAAAGGACTGCAAGGGCAAATTCTGCCTCGTAACATTTCCCCCTCCAGATACGCTTTTGTTCCAGAATCTGTTTCTGGCTTTCGCCTGCTTCTTCCTGCTTACGCAATGTATCCAGATGCTCCTTTATTCCGGCGCGTTTCTGCAGGCATTGGTTCAGATGCTCTGGATATTCCTTCAGCCATGTAATACAGGCATCCAGCCGTTCCCTGATCTGTTCGTAATCCGTCAGTTTCAATTGCTCCACGATGGATGCATGTTCTTGCTCCAGCTTTACAAGGTGACGCTGCGCACCTGACAGATCATAACGGATTTCATCCAGATCTGCATCAATGCTTTCCAGACGCCTGGTCAGATCTTTCATATGCCTTACACTCTGTAAAAACATTTCATGCGCAGACTTTAACGCGATCAGATTCTTTTCATACTCTGCTGCCGCATCCTTTGCTTCCTGAAATATGGCATACGTACATTGCAGATACAACTGCTGCGCAATTTCTATCGCTTTCTTTTTCTTTTCCTGTATCTGCTCCGAAAGTTTCTTCCAACGCTCCTCGATCTCCTTACACTCTGCCGTTTTCGTTTCATATTTGTGCTGCTCCTGCACAAGCATCTTGAAAGCTGTACGTATACCCGTATCCTGCGGCAAAGCCTGATATTCCTGCTCCAGCTTCTGCATCTGGATTACAATCCCAGCCTTTTTTGCTTCCAACTGGTTCATGCTGCTTTGCAATCCCTGAATTTTTTCTTTGCAGACTCTGATCTGTTCCTGACGATTGCGTTCCCGTGCCCGCGCACCCAGGAATCCTGCTACATGCTCTCCTGTAATCGTTCCAGACAAAACGCCCATCTGATAAATACCTTCTGAAGAAACCGAAATCATGCTCTCCTCATTATATGCAATACCAGACAAAATACCAGTAAGACGCTGATTTGAGAAAATATCATTCATGGAATCATTCAATTCCAAAACGTCCAGCAGACTCTTTCCACTGTAAGACTTCTGGACGAACAGATAACGGTCTTCGCAGCCTTCTTCCATCGTCAGCACCTGTTCCCGGTAAGACGCATCCACGACCAGTGCATCCAGAATCCCCATCGAAAGCAAAGCCTCTTCCAAATGATTGCATTCCTGTTCTGTCAGGGAATCCCCAAATTCGATTGCTTTATAAAATTCCTGATACGGAATCTTCAATGCATCCAGACGCTGCCGGTTCTTTCTAACCGCTTCGGAACGTTCCGGCTGTGGATCTTTTGCGTTTTCCCATTCTGTGAGTTCTGCTTCTGTCTGTTCCTTTTCCAGACGTTTCTGCTCATACTCTTTTTCTTCTTCCTGCATTTGCAGTTCCAGCGGGTTTTTATAAGAAAACCAGATATCTGTTACCGTTTTCCGCACCTCCGCAAAATCAGAAGTTTCTTTAAAATCCTGTGCATATCTGCTACAGTCTTTCAGCTGTTCCGAATCAAGAATAAGCTCTGTATTCGATCTGTTCCATGCATATAAAGCCTCTTTCCATGCATTCTGCTCCTGAACCAAAAGCATGTCTTTTGCTGACATATCTCTTTGTATCGCATCCAATTCTTTCTTTATTCTGTCTCTTTGCTTTAAGAGTTCTTCTGCCTGTGGTTCCAGTAAATTTGTTTCCTGCAGAATTTGAAATGCATGATAAATTTTATTTTTCACATCTGAGAATTGCTTTTCATCAATGCATTTTCTGTCACCTGACATCCCAGCTTATCCGATGCATATTTGCGAATATCACCAATTGCATCTCTCAACTGATAATACAATTCTTTGTTTTCCGATTTCAGTACCCATCGTTGATTCAGTAATACCTCCAGTTCCTTCATCATCCTTCCTCCTGAAATACAATCGCAAGTTTTGGCATGGTAAAACTGCCATCCTCGCAATGCACGACACAGCGTTCTTCTTTCCTGCTCATATCAAGCGTATAGTACCTTCCCTCTTCCGTTCTTCCAGCACCTGCTGGATTTTCCATTGCATCTGAAATCCACTTCAACAGGATTTCCCGCACATGCGGCTCAAGAACCGGCAGCGTAGAAAAGTCTATTTTCCCATCCGACTCCAATTCCCGGAGTTTGCGCATATCTTCTTTTTGCTTTTTAATCATCTGCTGTCTTGTTCTTTGCTTTTCTTCTGCTGCTTCCCGGATGGCACTGCGGCTGGACTTCTCCCTATAAGTTCTCACACGCGGTTTCAATGTTACTTCAAATGGACGTTCTTCATAAACACTCTGATTCATACTGTCCGTCTCGCGGACCAGATCTCCCTTTAGATGATATGGTTTCTCCAATCCAAAAACCATAGCAGACATCCGGTGTGCCTGCTGTACATCCTCACACTTTAAAAACAGTTCTGCTACTTTACGGTATTCTTCTCTTCGATTGGCTCCAAACGCATTTTTCTCACTGAGCTGTGCCGCATACCTTGTGATTCTCCGGATAATTTCATTGGTTGCATCAAAAAGTTTACCAGCCTCATTTTCTTCTCCATTAGAAGAAACAAACCATTCATAAATACTCTGAAACCGTCCCTTTGTTTTTTCTTCCAGCAGCTCCCGTGAAACTTCCACATCCATGCGTGGAATCAACATTTCATACTGCACGATTTTTTCAAACACCTGCTGCTTATTTCTGTCTTCTAATGTGCGCAAATCTTCCTCAATTACACCAACATTGCGCTGTAATCCTTTGATAAAATTACGCAGATACTCGACCAGTCGATCCTTAAACACCAGAAACTCTTTTGTGTGCATCATTTCTTCTGCTTTCACACTGTTCAAATCACGGATATAATCCTGATAATTCTGGTTCAGACGCACAAAATCATTGTTCAGATCATTCCACCAGGTATAAACTTTGTTTAAATCTTCATCCGCCATCTGTGGAAAACGCGAAATGTTCATTCGAATCCGCTCCAAAAGTGTCGGCTCCAAAGATGCGCCTTCAATAAAAAGATTCTCTAAACGCAGCACCAGACGTTCAATCTCCACACTGTACTCCGACATCTGATACCGGAATTTTTTATTCTTAAATTCTTCAATCGATGATACTTTACGCGTATCCTGTATCGTATTCAGATTTTTCCATTCCACAAGCATTGCCAGATCCTGTTGGCACTGTTCCAGCTTATACTCCGCAAAAAACGGATCCTGTACCATCTGGGCATATACTTCCTCCTGATACAGCCAATAACGGAGTTTTTCATAATTTTCAAAAAAAATGCGCATAATGCAGCGATACCGGCTGACATTATCCGCATTCAGATATTTTGCTTCTGTAAGTGCCTTGGTTAGCTTATCTGTTACCTGCACAACATTCTCCTTAGTGTCTTATCTACAATCCATTTTAATTTCTGCTACATGATCAAAGTATACCATAATTTATCCTCTTATGCTACCCAGATAACTCTTTTCTTCTATCTGTATTATTTTAATCTGAATAAACTCCACGCCGGCATCTCTGCCGGCGTTATTACCCTCTTCCGCTTTTTTTCATCAACTCATAATATGTACCAGATAAATTCCAAATGCACAAATCGAAATATTTGTAGCTATTTTTCCAGATATAAATTTCATTCTGGAAATCAAAAGAAAAATCGAAAGGTCTGCCAAAATCAACGGTGCTGCGTTACACCATACATTGTAATCTACTCCGTGCTGGCGATGAACATTGAAATTTCTCTCCGCTATCTCAAACATGCGGCCGGGATTCTGTACTTTCATCCAAAACAACCAGAAAGTTCTTCATGCGCAGGGATTCCGGCAGGTACATCTGTTTTTGGCTTTTTGAGTTTAAAATATCGGATATTTGGCAACAGCTGGGTTATCGAACAAAACTTCGAACAACCGGCTTAATGGCATTGCCAATGGACGTTGGAATATTGAGTGCTTACAAAATAGAGGTGCACTAGGCACCTCTATCCTAAACTTCTTGCAAAATCCGCAAGGCTGGTTTATAATCAGATTAGAAACCGAAGGATTTTGGTGTGTCCAACGGTTGCACAATCGGAAACAAATAATCAGTTTAAAAATCAAACGGATTAAAGGCTATCCCCTATTGGCGTAGAGGATAGCCTTTCCGTTTATTTGCGGTTATGTTTATTGTCTATGTATGTCAAGGCTGCAAATACTATAATGGTCTCATAAATTAAGACACTTTTTCGGACAGATTTTAATGAATCTGATATAGCTTTGAATTTATATCAGGTACAAAGACAAAGGAAGCAAAAGAAAGTTCCAAAGAATCTGATACAAAATCAGAGCTAAAGAAAAAGTAAATAAAAGAAACAACATCAGAAAGCTATAAAAAATAAGGGGAGTGTAAGTTACATTCTCCTTATTTTTTTACAAAGGAGTAAAGATTATGTGTGAACATTTTGACAAAGATTATGATGATGACTATGAAGAAGACGAAAATTTAGATGATGACTGTGAGATGGAAAAAAGAAAGTTATATGATGAAGAAGATGATGACATCATATTTTTCTTTTCACCAGAATACGGCTATGCAAAAGACGAGGAGGATTGTGATGAGGATAATAACTTATAGCACGAAAATAAACAGAGAGAATAACCTTACAGAACTTGTAAAAGAAAAAGCGTATAATTATAAAACAGAAAATAAGCACTTAGACTGTGCAGAAAAAATCGCAAGTATGATTTGTGATTTGTTTGAACTTCACACGACCGCAGAGGAATATGTCTATCTTTTATCATTAGATACAAAATGCAGGATTCTTGGCATATTTGAAGTGGGGCATGGAACAGTTAATGCCCGTCTTTTACATACAAGGGAGAATATGATTAGAAATCTTCTTTGTGGAGCAGGAACATTTATTGTAGTTCATAACCACCCATCAGGAGAAGTATCTGTTTCAAAAGAAGACATAAGCACTACAAAGCGATTATTTGAAGCTGGAAGGCTTATAGGAATAGAACTTCTTGACCACATCATTATTGGAAGAAAAGAAAATGGTGACAGTTACGGATATGCCTATTACAGCATGAAGGAGCAGGGGCTTTTAACAACTGTATAAAAGTGATAAACAGGGAACTTACTGTTAAAGTAAAAAATAAGAGACTTGATTTCTCAAGCCTCTTATTGTATAATCATCTCAGAAAGGTTATCGGATGCGTTATCCGATTGCCCTCAGTAATTTAAATGTATTTAAGAAATAGCATCCAACTTTCTCAGGGCGGGATGCTATTTCTTTTTGTTATGATTATCTATGTAAGATAGTGCCGCAAAAATTACCAGCAACAAAGTTAAAACCTCCATTGTGTTCATGGGCATCACCCTCTTTCGTAAAACTAGAGGGCATCAAAAGAACGCATCCGCTTCTTTCTATGAAGTTATACAAAAAATATTCTAGCATAAATCTGTAGAGGTGTCTATTTGAAACTGACAAAATCCCTGTTACATTTTATTAGAAAAAGAAATACTTTGCATATATGAAGGAAAGAGAATATTTTTCTTTGGATTATATTTGTAATTAAGAGTAGGTGGTTAGCTTACTCGATTCACATATTTCGTGGAAAATTTCCACCATATACGAGCAATTTGGTAAATAGTCAAGAAGTATTTTGGTAAGCGCATAGTTTTAGGGCGTACCCTATAAATGAAATCTGACACCCCGCGCTAGGATGCCAGACATGCGAGTATTTCACTACATTTTATTTACAAGTTTCCTGAGCCAATTTACTCCACGGGGCAAATTGTTCCAATTCCTCGTCTGACATTTCAGCACCAGGACGATGCTCTAGAAGGAAGCTCAGATATTTAAGTGGATCAAGTTCATTGGCTTTTGCCGTTTCTATCATAGAATAGATTTTCATACTGGCATCTGCCCCGGCTGGTGTATCACAGAAAAGCCAGTTCTTACGGCCAACTACCAATGGTCGAATGCTGTTCTCACTGAGATTATTACCCAGGCTGCATGCACCATCTTTCAGATAGTTCATCATAAACGGACGGCAACCATTGGAATAGTTGATTGCCTTGATCAGCCTGTCTCCGGATTCCAGATGCAGCTGGTCAAGCCATGACAAAAAAGCCTCTATGACAGGTTTTTGATCCTTCCGGCGGCGATTATAAATCTGTTTGGGCGATAATCCTTTTTCTCGATAAGATCGTTCATACTCAAACAGCTTATTACAGTATAGGAATCCCTGATCTTCCGTTTCCTTGCACTGTGGACACTCATAGGTAGTCGCATAATAATCAATACGCTCCAGCTTTGGCTCTGTATAACGCAGTTCTGTCCGGATGGGTTCGTGTCCGATAGGAACCATCATTGTTCCACAAACATCACACGTTTTCTGTTCTTCCGTAAGAGTATCTACATAAACATTCTCTGTCGGAAGATCAGCAAAGACCTCATCATAAGCAGCTTTCGATTTACGGGCCTTCTTGTGTGCTTTTACCTCAATGTATTCCACCTCAAGGGGCACCGGTTCCGGTTCATCCTCCGTCTGCAGGTGGAACAGATCCAACTGTCCCGGGAGCTGTTCATGCCGGATCTCACTGGTGGAGCCAAAAAGTCTGGTCTTCAGGTAGTCCAACTGTGCCTGGAGGTTAGCGATCAGTTGATCCTTTTCGCTGTCTTTGGCATCACGTTCCTGCAGCATTTTCTGCAGGGAACGGATAAGCTCGTTCTGAGTGCTGATTGTATTATTCAGTTGTGAAATCGTATCCTTAAGCTCTAAGAGCTGGATATCCCTTACTCCTGAAGGCATTGTTTTTTCGCTCCTTTTCTATGGTCCAATTATACCATAAAACAAGCGAAAAATCCTGAAAAATCAAGCATTTCCGGTACTTTTTATCGCCTTTGGCTGCTCGATTTCAAGACCTGACATAAGCCAGTCAAACTGCCTCCATGTAATGGGTTTTACCTCATTACGGTTGCGCGGCCAACGGTATTTTCCTACGTTGGCATCAAGCCGCTTATATAAAAGTACAAATCCTTCACGTTCATGAAGAAGCACTTTTATTCGATCACTACGTCTGCCACAGAAGAGATAGATTGCATTTGGCCTGGAAGGGTTCATATTCAGCTGGTCTTTTACGACAGCGCATAATCCATCAATGGACTTGCGCATATCTGTATAACCACAGATCACATAAATCCCGTCTGCGACAGTGATGTCTCCTAACATGTCCCTGTCACAGCTTTAAGGATCTGTGACAGCAGCTTCGGGTCAACATCATTTGAAATTTTTATTGAAACAGTCCCAAGCATGACCTCGATGGCGGGGCAGGGTTCTTCCAGCGGAAGCATTGTGCTTTCGACAGTTGGAATGCCCGGGTTTTGATGATCAGGTATCACCTCAAGTTTTACAACATCCGGTTTAAGGGCTGGCTTATAATCGCCGCGTCCTGTGGCAGAGGGGATATCATAACAAGCTTTTTTTCTCAGTCTTTTAACCCAGTTGTAAAAGGTGCCGGGATTGATGTTATGTTCTGTACACCATTGGTAGTCAATAAGACCGCTGCTGCGGCATTCCATGATAAGTTGATATTGTTCGTCTGCTGTGCGTCTTTGCGTTTTCATACAGGAAACCTCCATAGTTATAGTAAAACGCTCGCATTTATAGTATCTAGCGCCGATACTGTAGTAAAATGCTGGCATCTATCATCTATAATTATGGCAAATTTTGTGATGATTTTAAATCCACCCTGAAACTAGGCGCTTACGTTATAAATAATTTTTTTATAACAGCAATTTCAATTCCGGTTAAAAATCACGGGAAACCATCAATATATAATTATTGAGACGTGGTAATGTATCTTACCAAATATAAAAGACTTCCTAAAATATTCATTATTCTAGAAAGCCTTTCTTATCTCATTTAAAAATATTCATTGGATATTTCGTTGATAACATCCATTACAGAAGTATATTTAACCCATTCACTCTCACATGTATATCTGTGTGAATCACTTGCATTTTTATCTACTGTAACTCTAAAATTATACTCCCCCTTTAATGATTCATTATACTCAACAACCGCCTTTATTTCTTCCAGCCGTTCTTTAATCATCTGCGGTCGTGTAGCCTCACCACCTTTTGCTACATATTGGTTACTTCCCATCGTTCTAGAACTTGTATCAAGTCCGTAATATGGATTCTCTCTAAAATCAGATTGTATTTCTATTCCATAAGTTTTTCTAATATCACCATTTTTAAATTCTATGTAACAATCATCACCATACTTGTACGAAACACTTACACTTTCATTGGCTCTAAATGTATGCACTTCGTATTTTTCTGTATAATCCCACCCCAAAACTGAAAAATATTTCTTTACTGGAGCAAATTGTTGTTCCATGTATTTCATTTTGGCTTCTGTAAATTTCTGCAATTGCCCTTTTGTGGTATGCTGATTATATAAAGAAATACCTTCGCCAAAATATATTTTATTATACCTTTTAGTTTCATCTTTCAATTTCTCAACTAACAATCCGTCTGTTTTTACATCTTCAAAACCCATAATACACCTCCAACATTTTTATTATATCATTGCTTTTGTATAATATGAATACTAACCTTAATATAAATACTAACCTTACAGACAGTATTAAACATAACACTGTACCTTTCCAGAACAAAAATACGCTAACTTAATTGCTTCTTCATCTGAATAGCCATCCCTATGTATATATGACGCCAATGCTATCATCTCATTTTGAAAAATATATAAAAACTTATCAAATCCAGTACTAAACAAATTTCCCTCAACCAAAGCGTTAGGGTCTAATGAAAACGCTTTAACACTTTTTTCCCTTTCGGCAATCGCATGGGTAATCCTGTGATTTCCATCTATAACAAGCCATTGATAAAATTTATCTACCGTCAGTGGTGCAATAATAATTGGTTGTGTTTTTATCTTTACGATATCAGTTGTTGGTGTCCAATTAATTCGCATGTTCTTATCAGTAAACTCTTTAATATCAATATTAATTGCATTATCCAAAGAAGCTCCCGACTGCTCTATCATTTGAATTATGCGTGATACCCTAAAATGAATAAACATCGTATTTGTCTCATAATTTACTGGTATCTGAAAATTCTCCGGAGCTTCCATTTTTTCTTTCAACATAAGCATTTTCATCTTAGGATTATTATAATCTCTACACGCAAAACCATCTTGTGCCTTTAAAATTTCCATCCATTTATCAAGATATATTTTTTGAACTTCTCCGGAATCAAATATTGGCATCTGTGATAATTCCCTTTTCCATGCTGTATAATCTACTTTATATATCTTGTCTGACATAAAATCTACTGGCATATCATTTTCCCTCCTCATAAAATATTTTTATAATAAATTATACACTACTTAATCACAAATTTAAACTAAGTAAACCAGAGGTAAAAACTTAGTCACAAAATGTTCAAAAGCCCAATTTTACTAGATATTTTCCACTTTTATTATAGACTGCCGTGGCAGATGAAAAGTACTTTTATCATAAAATTTCCCCTTCATAATCTAATAAATACCGCGTAGTTTTGCTAAGTTTTGCAAGGTCTCTCGACCTTTAACTCTATCTACTGAAAATGTATGTAAAAATGCAAATTGTAGCAAATCTACGCAATACACAGACGTCAATCGTAGTAAAAACGTAGTAGAACTACTCAATAATTACTACTCATACTTTTGCATTCTCCAGTCCTTATATATCCAATAGCAGGCTACTATTTCAAGTATACCCACTTCTGGTCTTCCATGAAACACAATGTTTTTCATCTCGCTATATTTCTATAGTTATTATCATAAATGATATTTCCATTCAATACCCCATTAAAAAAATTATATTTTTTAATGGGGCAGACCCCTTTTATTCCTTTTATTTTTATTAGTGACTTTCAGCATATCTTTTTACAAACTCTCCCGGGACATCACCACTAATACACATCTGAACCCCTTCCATGCCATCCTTTAAAATCGTATATGGTGCATACTCACTATACGCAAACAGACAATCAGCCCCGCTGAGCATCACAACTTGAATTGGGGACTTGGCCAAAAGTAAACCTCTCATTGCAGTTGTTTTTTCTTCTGGATTTGTATTCTTATTCCAGCCCCAAACAGCAGAGCCACGTTTACGAAAATCTTTTATTACGCAAAAATTAGTATGACTATCTTGAAATCCTGCTAATTCTGGTTGAAATCTGGAATCCGTCTTGTATAAATCTTTATATTTACTCATATGTGTTCAACTCCCTTCTAAAATCATTATAATTTTTTATAATCCCACAATCATATAGCTTACGTAACTCCAGTGTAACCTTAGGGTCCTCATACTTATAAGTATCTGAATGTGTCCAGATATTAAAAGCATAATCCGGATCTGCCCATAATTGCACTTCTATCACATAATGAAAATTATCTTGCTTATAATAAAGATGAATTCCTCTATAGCCGTCATCATCAGCTTTGCCTTTTCGTAAATCCACAATACAATAATAATCTGGTATAAAAACAGGCTACTCACTACGATGAATTCGAATTCCAAGAATATCATTAAAGACAGATTGAAATCGCAGATCTGGATGCCGTTGTGATTTCAATTCTATAGAATCAGATGACTTTATCCTTGAAACATAATTATTAATCGTTGTGTCATCAGCTAATTTATCATAATATGCTAAAGCATCAGCTTTTACAATTTGTATAATCTCATCTGTCACTGTCAGTTTATTGGTACTTCGTTGTAAAGATGTTTGAAACGACCAACTCTGTAACTCTTGTAATGTCGGTAATCCATTAACATCTTCAGAAAAAGTAAATTTCTTTGTATCATTCATTAAGAATCAGCCCTTCACTATCAAATTTTGGTATTTATATTAGGAACTTTACCATTGTTAGGCTTGTAATTCGTTCTACAATTATCTTTCAACCATCTGGAATATTCATCATTTTCTATACTTTATTTTCAAAATACTCTCTTTTTCATCGTTTATCAAGCATTTTTTACCAAAATGACAATTCTCGTTTCAATCTAGCATTGGATTATTGGACGCTTATGGACTTTCAACCTTAAGGGCATGTAAACTAACAAACAAGCCGGTGCACCAGCACCGGCTCCCCTTACCATCTCACTATTCTATTCATTCTACTCCACCGCAAGCCCTTCCTCCCGGATCACCTGCACCATCTCATCCACATACTTCGCGCACAACTCATCACTCTGTGCCTCAACCATCACACGGATCACCGGCTCCGTACCGCTCTCACGCAGAAGGATTCTTCCATCTTCGCCCAAAGCAGCGCTGATCCGATCCTTTTCCACCTGCACACGCGCATTGCCGGTAACCGCAGCCTTATCCTCAACCTTCACATTCTTCAAAAGCTGTGGGTACATCTGCATCCCCCTGCACAGCGTGCCGAGACTCTGCTTCTTCTCCAGGATCACCTCCATCAGCATCAATGCCGTAAGGATTCCATCTCCGGTCGTCGCATGCTTACTGAAAATGATATGTCCGGACTGCTCTCCGCCGAGCACATATCCGTTGGCAACCATCGCCTCATTGACATACTTATCGCCAACCGTGGTCACACATACCCCAATGCCCTCGCGCTTCATCGCTTTGAACAATCCCATGTTGGACATGATCGTGGCAACCACCGTATTATTCTGCAGACGGCCACATTCCTTCAGATACTTCCCACAGACATACAGGATATAATCCCCGTGTACTTCCATGCCGTTCTCATCCACGGCAATACACCGGTCAGCATCTCCGTCAAACGCAAATCCGCAATCCAGATTCTTCTCCCGGACAAGTCTCTGCAGATTCTCGATATGTGTCGATCCACATCCCATATTGATGTTGGTACCGTCCGGCTCATTGCCAACCACATATGTTTTGGCACCAAGCGCATCAAACACACTCTTTGCAATATTAAATGTACTTCCGTTGGAACAATCCAGCCCCACGCGCATCCCATCGTAAGATCTGGTAGCCAGAGAAATCAGATAGCCGATGTAACGGTTCCGTCCGATCGCATAATCCCGCGCCACACCAACCTTGTCACGCAATGCAAAAGGAAGTTCTCCCATCTCACCATCTATGTATTTCTCTAGTGCAGCTTCCACCTCTGCCGATATCTTGTGTCCGTTTCCATCCATGACCTTGATTCCATTGTCATAATATGGATTGTGGCTGGCAGAAACCATAATGCCGCAGTCGAAATTTTCTGTACGGACTACATATGCCACACTTGGCGTAGTGGTAACATGCAGCAAGAATGCATCTGCTCCGGATGCCGTAATACCGGCAACCAGCGCATACTCAAACATGTAGCTGCTGCGACGCGTGTCCTTTCCGATAATGATCCGTCCCCTGTGATTCTGGTTGTAATACCAGCCCAGATAACGTCCAATTTTATATGCATGATCCGCGGTTAATACTTTGTTGGCTTCACCGCGAAAGCCGTCTGTTCCGAAATATTTTCCCATTGTTATTCTCTTTTCTCGCATATCCTATCGTGTAAAACCAAATTCTGCAAACACTGTTCACACTTTGTTTATTCAAGAGCTTAGACTCCAACATAGCACAATACTGAATCGTCCATACAGATACTCCAAGATGCTTTGCCAGCTCGAATTCCCAATTTTTTCTCCACTCATAAAGTTGGTGTATATTATCTGTCTGTTTTCATAAATAAATCATTATATCATATCCCTTTTAACAAATAAATTACAATACTCCAATATTTTTTGAATAGTCCTATGTATCCTGCTTTATGTTTTCTAAAATAATTAATAACCGAAATAATAAAATACGACACCACTTGAACCGGTAAACTCAAAATGTAAAACAAAATCAGTATAATTCCTCCCGATGCAAGGATTTTCAAAAACTGCATTAACATATTTGACTCATTATTATAATTCATTAAGCTGGTAAACGTATTAGCTATTGTCGTAAAATTCAATGGAAGCTCCTGTATCTTCATTCCCGTAATGGTAAAATAGAATCCCATCACAGTGATAATAAATCCTAATGGTAAAAACGATACCTTAAGAAATTCCATATTATTTTTCAACACCTTATTATAATATTGTTCATTACTTCCACATTTTCTAGCCATTCCTACAAAGTAAAACAATAGATATAAAGCCGATGCTACAATAATACCCATACTATTCTCATTTGACAATACTAATGCTAACACCGAAATTGCCGTATATGAAAAACAATATGTAAATAATGGCGTTTCATATCGCAAATATAATTCTTTTGGTTGTATTTTTTCCCATAATTTTACAACTACCGGAATATTCTTAATTCTCGGATATTTTCCACTTATAAAATGTCCTAGCCTTATAAAAGAATTGCCAAATATAGTATCATAAGCATATCCCGCTATGTATACTACTGAAATTAGCGTAACAAATAGCAATCCAACTAAAAATAACATCACTATTATTAACAACATTAATTTTGGTAATAATTCAAGTAATACATCCATACTTTTTTCCTCTGTATCTTTCTTATTTTCTTTTTATAGTCTTTTTTCTCTCTTACATGAATTTTGTCGATTGGCATAATCCGTAAAGGGAAAGTAAACAAACTATGCCGACAATAGTAAGTTCCGACACACACGCACACGCTTGCGTTGCCATTGCCAAGATTTTTACATTAAAATTGGGATAACCTATAAACCCCAATGATTTTAAATATAATATTTATTCCATCCGGTTGTTTCCACATCAAACGTAACATATGCCTGTTTTTCAGTTCCATCATAGTGGACCTGAAATGCTCCGTCTGATAAACACATAATTTTTTCAATTTTGGTCATTTTATCTACATCTATCGGAAATTGTTTTACCTCTTCCCGAAATATTTCAATAAGCCTACTTTCTAATCTACTCTTTTCTTTTTCATATTTTTTTATAAATCCCTTATCACCCTTTAATTTCTTCAATCGCTCTTTTATTTTTACATATTCATCATTTTTATATAGAATATTTATTATGTCTATAGAGCGCTCTGAAAATTGCATTTCTTCCAGTGTAATTGGTATAGCATTTTGTTTCACATAGCGCGCTCTCTCTTTCCAAATGTCTGTAAATGCCTGCCTTACCGTTTTGACGTATTCCTCTGTTATCTCCATTGCTCTATCCAAATATTCCACTTTATTATCATATGTAAGATTAAACGTTGGCATCTGCATATAATATGTAATATCATGCATCAGTCTCATAAAATTATATTGCATATTCCACATCCGCACTGTTATGTGGTAATTCGTTTTCTGATTCATAATCTGCTGCTGTGCCATAATCGTTTCTTCATCAACTTCTAAATGCTGCAATATTTTATTAAGTCCATCCAAAAGTTTATAGACAACCCCAATATCTGCTTTTGCAAACTCACCTTTTCGAATCAGTTTCATATCGGGAGAAGTATATTTCTTTAATATCCATTCAATCAATTCTCCATCTTCTTTTGGGATATTATATTCGCCATCCTTTTTTAATAATTCCGGATAGAAATGTACTGCATTCAATATTTCTAACAAATGTTCATTATCTGTATCATATAATTTTTTCAGTCTTTCTTCTGGGTTAGAATGGCTTTCAATATCTTCCTCATGCAAATATTTTACAATTTTTCTTAAATTCACATATTTATTCGACATAAACTATAACCTCTCACTTCTAGCATCAAAGTCACTTGCTATACCCTTATTATACAAATTATTATTTCAAAATCACTCCCCTTTTTTCTGTTCAATTTTTAGGGGTACACACGATTGAAATTTTTGGGTATTAAAACATATTTTCAACAACCACATCCGTTAGAAATATTCCAGTATAGTTTCTGCATCCTCTGTCAATGGATAATTTTTACATTATGTTCTCATAAATACATAAAATTAAATAGATTTTTCCTAAATATTCATGCCTTTTGTGGTGCTATACTGGAAAAATATCTAACAAACGACTTTTCTTTCAATGGTCCTATTGAATCATTAAATCGAAAAGTTAAAGATTTTGATTATTCCGAACCTGCCGCACCGTAATATTCAACGGATAAAGCCACAAATATTATGAAAAGCCAGTCAGATGTTTACCGCTACATCAATCCCAGTAAAAATACCCCTCATTTTTATGAGCTTCTTAGGAAAAACCACAGTCATCTTTATTTCTTGCTGTTTCGCGTTGTTAAGATCAAAACCACTGAGAATACACAAGAAATCTATTTCCGCCTGATTCTGTACAATTTCGGCATTTTTATCGCAAACGAAGCGGCAGAAGAAAACCGGAAAAAGAAACGGGATGGCAGCAACAAGTATCTCTATGAACTTGACTTTTCTTCAGCATTAAAAACAGCCAGAAAGTTCTTCATGCGCAGGGATTCCGGCAGACACATCGATATTATCCGGCTGATGATGAAATATGTCCACGCAGTGAAAGACAGGTTCCGGCAGTTTCAACGGCCTCTCCGTGGAATCAGCGCAATTCATTTTGGATATCGGTAAGTTCTGCAACTGAATATCCTTCTTTTTGGCAGATGGACAGCATCTGTCTTTTTGGCATACCTGTTTTTAGGCTTTTTGAGTTCAAAATATCGGATATTTGGCAACAACTGGGTTATCGAACAAAACTTCGAACAACCGGCTTAATGGCATTGCCTCTTGCTTTCAGATCCCTACCCAAATTCTTGGAAACCGAGAATTTGTTGACTATGATTTCAGTATTCGTAAAATGTAGAGCTAGAAAGGGGGATTTTGTCATGGATGATAATTCACTGGTCGCAAAATGGAAAATAGCAGGTGTTCAAAGGATTTTGCAAGCATTACAAACAACACAGCTTGAAGATGCTGTAAATGAGGATGTTTGTTTTGTACTTTCTGGCTGTCTTGGGGATGTATTGGAGCTTTTAAACGGTATTTCTTAAATTTTTTTATAATGCATCAAAAATATTGACATGGATATAATAATCTCATATAATAAAAGTGCGAAAAAACATACGATTTTTAGTACGGAAAGGAGCGTTTTGTATGTTAGCTGTAAAGAGCATGGATGTGAGAGATAATTTTAAAAGTTTATGCGATAAGGTTTTTAGTGGCGAAACATTGATTATATCAAGACCAAAGAATGAAAATGTTGTTATGCTTTCCGAGTATGAATATAACGAAATGATGAAAGCAAAAAGAAACGCTGATTATCTTGCTATGATTGATAAGTCTATGGCAGAAGCCGAAGCAGGCGGATTTATTACAAAGAGCATTGCAGAATTGGAGTCTTTTGAGTAAATGAATATCGTATTTACACCTACTGCATGGGAACAATATACCGATTGGCAGAGGGAAGATAAAAAGATGGTAAAGCGTATCAATGAACTTATAAAGGATATTGACCGCAACGGACTTTTAAATGGTATTGGTAAGCCCGAACCATTAAAACACCGTAAAGCGTGTAGCAGACGTATTGCAGACGAGCATAGATTAGTCTACAATATGGATAGTAACCAGAATTTGATTATATATTCATGCAAATACCATTATGAAGAATAGCATCCTAACCGATGCTATTCTTTTTTGAAAAGTTCGTATAATGTATAGATTATACGAACTAAAATTTGTTGTATTTTCGTTGTTTCCTGCTATAATGAGCGGCAGACACATCGATATTATCCGGCTGATGATGAAATATGTCCACGCAGTGAAAGACAGGTTCCGGCAGTTTCAACGGCCTCTCCGTGGAATCAGCGCAATTCATTTTGGATATCGGTAAGTTCTGCAACTGAATATCCTTCTTTTTGGCAGATGGACAGCATCTGTCTTTTTGGCATACCTGTTTTTAGGCTTTTTGAGTTCAAAATATCGGATATTTGGCAACAACTGGGTTATCGAACAAAACTTCGAACAATCGGCTTAATGGCATTGCCCCTTGTTTCTCATTCTGATGTGTTTGTCAACCATTTTTTATAAAAATGGTTAGACCCCTTATTTGGAATCTAACCATTTTAGATACACGATGCTAACTAAATGACATTGGCTCCTGAATAGTTACCATGTATTTATGAATTAAATTTTGATGCTTTTTTTAATTTTGATTGTAATTAGTTCTACTAGGTTGTCTGGTTTGTCACTTATTACATTACACCACTCATTTTTCTGAAGTTCTTCATAAAAACTTGTTTTTAGAGTGCTTTCTGTAAAAATAGTTATATTGGAATTTTTGTTTTTTATAATTGTATTAATAAACGTATTTAATTTTTTCATATTTACACCTCAATGTCTACAGATATGTCATTTAATACTATATTGATGTCATCAATGCTGATCATATCAATATTATTGTTACGCTTTAAGTTTTCTACTAATTGTTCATATTTCTTTTTAGATTCATCAATATTGAAATCAGAATAAAAATTTCTAACCTTCGATAATTCAATGATTTGGTTTTGAAAAATTACTTTATCAAATTTTTTTATTCTATTGAGCTGAAGAAGAGATGTTATATAATAGTAGCCGGATCTTATAACGTAGTACATATCGTGATTATACTTATTATGTTCATTCAAACATTTCTGAAATTCTTGTTTTTCGATAGATATTTTATCTTTAAATCTTCTGATAAGAAAGTCTCTATCAAAGAGGATATTTTTAGTAATATTTTGCAGCCATTGAAAATAGCCTTCAGGACCTTTTATTAATTTACCACCTGTAATGACACTGTTTTCGTAGGGCATTCCTGCTGATGCTGCAAATAAGAAGGAAAGATAGTCTCTAAAAACAATATCAACTTGATCTTTGTTTGATTCATTTGATTCGTCACTAATAGTTCCTTTGTTATGCATATATCTATTTTCTTTATCAGGATATCCAAGCATCAATACAATAAAATCATAATCACTAGGAAGTTTACTATCTGGGGTAACAGAAGAACCATATTGAATTAGTAGATAATCCTTGTATTTTGGGAAGTGAGTAGCCATTGTATCCTTAATTTGTAAAGCCTTGTCTAGTTCCTCTTTCCAGTTTTTATTATTGTAATTGACATTATTTAGAATTTCGTTAATATTTCGTGGAGTGTTTTTAAGATTTTTCCATATACCTGCGATTATTGCAACAATAGCAGTTGCAATAATTCCAGAAATTATTCCGTTTTGGTATTCATTCCATAATTCTATAAGTTTACTTATTATCGCTTGAATTTTCATTTTATTGTTTTGTGAAACAGTATCATACAGGAATATACTGTTACTTTATCTCCTTCAGTTTTTCTACACGCTCCGCATCATCATGCGATTCATGTTTCATCTCAATAATCTTGAAAAATTTTATTGTGTCTGGCACCTCTTGGGGAATGTCTGGTGGGAGCCCGGAGATCGTTTTTTGTTGCAGGACTGACAGAGTAACCTGTCAAGTATCATTTCAACAAGGTTGTTTGTCTCGTTGGATACAATGTACTTGAGCGGATGAGATTTAGTACTCGAAAAATCAACGATGCCTCTTTCCGCAAGCGAAGACAGCATACGCATAACGCGCAGTTGGAATCGATGATATTCCCTGCATATCTCACCAGAAGAGCACCTTGTATCAAGATTGTCCTTGTAGGAATCCATCAACCCTGGACTGTAGGAATCAACCTGTAATGACTGTGCAAAGCGTACTATCGAGTTACAAACAATCTGATACTGTTCTAAAGACACTTCCAGTATCCCGTAGGCTCTAATCTCCTCTATGAGCTGAGCAGTTAATGGTTTTAGTAGCGGGTAGGCTTTTATCATACACGGCCTCCTTTCTATAATGGTGACTGGTTACACCTCTATAGTAATAAATGCCGATATATTTATAAAGCTCTATAAATCCAATATTTCAGAAAGTCAAAAATCGGCATTTCTAAAATATCGGCATATGGGGCATTGAAGTTTCTTTCCGCTATCTCAAACATGCGGCCGGGCTTCTGTACTTTCATTCAAAACAGCCAGAATTTCTAAAACAGGAAATCTATTCCCGCCTGATTCTGTACAATTTCGGCATTTTTATCGCAAACGAAACGGCAGAAGAAAACCGGAAAAAGAAACGGGATGGCAGCAACAAGTATCTCTATGAACTTGACTTTTCTTCAGCATTAAAAACAGCCAGAAAGTTCTTCATGCGCAGGGATTCCGGCAGACACATCGATATTATCCGGCTGATGATGAAATATGTCCACGCAGTGAAAGACAGGTTCCGGCAGTTTCAACGGCCTCTCCGTGGAATCAGCGCAATTCATTTTGGATATCGGTAAGTTCTGCAACTGAATATCCTTCTTTTTGGCAGATGGACAGCATCTGTCTTTTTGGCATACCTGTTTTTAGGCTTTTTGAGTTCAAAATATCGGATATTTGGCAACAACTGGGTTATCGAACAAAACTTCGAACAACCGGCTTAATGGCATTGCCTCTTGCTCTTAATTCTTCTATTTAGTTCAACTCGTTCATGATATCTCTTCCCAAATCCGTCAATCGAATCATTTCGATATCATCTTTTCCAAGGTAACTTTCTATCAAGCCTGACTGTTCAAATTTGTTTCTTACTCGCAATGCATCTTGTTCATCAACAAAATATCCTGGTTGATAGCTACTCACTGCATCTCTAAATTCTGATACTTTCTTAACACCAGTAATTCTCAATGAAACAAATTTAAAGATTTCATCTAATGTAGTTTTAACTATTTTTTTATTTACTGTCGTATTAGATGTAAAAACTAAAACCTTTTCAGTGAAATGCAATACAATTTCCTTACCATAAAAGTCTTGCTCCATTTTTTGTTTCTGAGTGTCTGCAGAAACTCCAACTGTATACTTCTTTAACTCTTCATTTTCTTTGCGCAGATATTCAATTTCTTTTTGCAGTCTTTCCTTTTCCTCATCATTCCCTCTATGCCATCCAGGTCTTTTTATCTCATTTTTTGCCTGCATTATTGAAATGGCGACTTTTCCCATCAAATCAGATTGATCTCGCCAAATACTTGCTAATCTATTTCCCATTGCCCTACTTTTAAACTCTGCCAATTTTCCTCTTTTGATATCATCCTTTTCAACTTTTTCATCATCTAATTCTACTGAATCATCTAACGCAAAAACAAGAACAGGAATACCTTTGTCTATTGCATAATTATATTCCATCTCGGTATAACTTATTCCTGTCTTTTCATTAACAGAACCATACCTCTTTCCTAAAATCAAAACATAATAATCACACATATCTATAACTTTTTTTATAACATTAAATTGCTCATCATCAGTTGCAACAAAATTTTCCATTCCTGCTGGAATACAATCTGCCATTAATAAAATATCCAACACTCGTTTTCTCTCTTTTGACAAATCGGAATATGTTGAACTGATAAACACTTGATATTTTATATTGTCCATTTCACTTTTCTCCTTATAAATTTGCTTTTTCTATAGTGGTTCAGTTGTCAAGACAAAAATCTAAGATTTTTGTCTTGACAACTGAACCACTATAAAAACTCCGACTCCCTATCTTCATGTACATGTTCTTTAAAACAGACATATTTATCATCCATGTAGGCTGACATTACGATCAGAATAGGAAGTATTGTTTTCCTTGTTCCAAGTAAATAGATAATCTTCCGTACCTTGATTTTCAAAACGAGCCGTCCACAGGGCGACTTATTCTATTTCTGATATTTCGACAAGAATTTTTCTCCACCACTCTTTAGCACTTGATATTTACGTCCTCATCACGGTCATATATCTTTTCCCAGCATTGTAGATTGTATAATAGAACAGTTGCCTGTTCTTTTTTAGGAAATGAATTTCCCTTACACTTAAACTAAAAAACAAACACCAAAAATCAGAATTGGCATTAAAATTATTACCCCATAAAGAATATTGTTACACAATATTTTCAATTCTTGCAAATATGGATTATCTTTACTCAAATAATTATTCAACTTATCTAATTGTTTTTTTCGGCTTTCATTTACAGTTAACTTATTTTTCTCTATATCTTCTTTATAATAATACCATCTTATATTGTATTCTTTACATCGTTGCTTAAGTGTGTTAAAAAAGTCCACTTCTGCTCGATACTCCATTCTGTCAATTATCTTATTGTATTCGTCATTTTTTGCTGGAAGATTCTCGTCCGTGAGTTCTCTTTTCAATGATTTAATAGCATTCAGGGTTGCTTCTGTTACTTTTATTCTTTCAGAATATTTTGAATTTCCATTTATAATGGAAAATACTAGAATTACAATAGAAATAATTATACTAAAATATTCAGACAACTCACTATTGTAATATTTTGGAAAATATATAACAGTTAATGCGTAAATAATCAAAACAATACTATAATAAATAAGCACAAAGTTTGAAAATTTCGAAATTCTATCAAGCCTTTTTAGCATATTAGCCTGATTGCATTGTGTCATGTCCATAATTTCATACATTTTATCTTTTGTATATTGTTCCATAATTATCCTTTTAGACGTTTCTATAAATTTTCAACTACATTTTATTTACATAATACTCCTGTTCATATCGTTTATCAAGCGATTTTCACGCAAATTACAATTCGCATTTCAATTCCTCAAAAACATAATATTAAGAAAAAGATATATCAAACAAGCCGGCGCACCAGCGCCGGCTTCCCTTACCATCTCACTATTCTATTCCATTCTACTCCACCGCAAGCCCTTCCTCCCGGATCACCTGCACCATCTCATCCACATACTTCGCGCACAACTCATCACTCTGTGCCTCAACCATCACACGGATCACCGGCTCCGTACCGCTCTCACGCAGAAGGATTCTTCCATCTTCGCCCAAAGCAGCGCTGATCCGATCCTTTTCCACCTGCACACGCGCATTGCCGGTAACCGCAGCCTTATCCTCAACCTTCACATTCTTCAAAAGCTGTGGGTACATCTGCATCCCCCTGCACAGCGTGCCGAGACTCTGCTTCTTCTCCAGGATCACCTCCATCAGCATCAATGCCGTAAGGATTCCATCTCCGGTCGTCGCATGCTTACTGAAAATGATATGTCCGGACTGCTCTCCGCCGAGCACATATCCGTTGGCAACCATCGCCTCATTGACATACTTATCGCCAACCGTGGTCACACATACCCCAATGCCCTCGCGCTTCATCGCTTTGAACAATCCCATGTTGGACATGATCGTGGCAACCACCGTATTATTCTGCAGACGGCCACATTCCTTCAGATACTTCCCACAGACATACAGGATATAATCCCCGTGTACTTCCATGCCGTTCTCATCCACGGCAATACACCGGTCAGCATCTCCGTCAAACGCAAATCCGCAATCCAGATTCTTCTCCCGGACAAGTCTCTGCAGATTCTCGATATGTGTCGATCCACATCCCATATTGATGTTGGTACCGTCCGGCTCATTGCCAACCACATATGTTTTGGCACCAAGCGCATCAAACACACTCTTTGCAATATTAAATGTACTTCCGTTGGAACAATCCAGCCCCACGCGCATCCCATCGTAAGATCTGGTAGCCAGAGAAATCAGATAGCCGATGTAACGGTTCCGTCCGATCGCATAATCCCGCGCCACACCAACCTTGTCACGCAATGCAAAAGGAAGTTCTCCCATCTCACCATCTATGTATTTCTCTAGTGCAGCTTCCACCTCTGCCGATATCTTGTGTCCGTTTCCATCCATGACCTTGATTCCATTGTCATAATATGGATTGTGGCTGGCAGAAACCATAATGCCGCAGTCGAAATTTTCTGTACGGACTACATATGCCACACTTGGCGTAGTGGTAACATGCAGCAAGAATGCATCTGCTCCGGATGCCGTAATACCGGCAACCAGCGCATACTCAAACATGTAGCTGCTGCGACGCGTGTCCTTTCCGATAATGATCCGTCCCCTGTGATTCTGGTTGTAATACCAGCCCAGGTAACGTCCAATTTTATATGCATGATCCGCGGTCAGTACTTTATTTGCCTCACCGCGAAAACCGTCTGTTCCAAAATATTTTCCCATTGTTCTTTATTCCACTCCTACACATCCAATGACATCAACATTCCAGTCTTTTAACATGCGAAGTTCCTTTTCAATCTCCTGATAGATCGATGTATCCGTAATCTCCACTAACACGACATGGCCAGCTTCCGAAGCTTCACGCATCGCTGCAGAATCATAACAGATATTCTCCCCATATACCACCTGAATACCACTTGCTTTCAGATGTTCGGTCAGCTTTGTGATCCATTCTTTCTTCATTCGCTCAATCTCTGAACCTGTCAGGAAAAGCTTTGTAATTCCTTCATTCTTACAATACAGTTCAATATTTGAAGAAGCCATCTGCAGGGATGCCTCCGGAGAAAGCATCTTCTGATTCCGATACTTGATGCGCAGTAAAAATCCAGTAATTCCCTTGGTGCGCTGCTCCCTGGTGATAATACCAAACTGACGCATCTTATAGTATCGCACCAATTCCTCTGCTGCCTGCAGCTTGTTTGATAATACAGCAATACAAACCAAATACAATGCGGCAAGAAATACTCCCATCACAAAACCAAGTACCACATATTTCTTGCTCAAAGCCGGAGCAGCAACCTGTACCGCTGCAGCCTCTTCCTTGTCATCCGACTCCAAATTTTCCTCTCGCTCCAGTTCACTCAACTGATCCTCTGACATAGCAGACTTAAGAGTAGTAATCTGATCCCTGTAGGATTTGATCAGATTCGAAACATTGCCCTGAGAAGTTGCAAGATCCGAATCGGTACATATCTGATAATTTTCTGATACTAATACGAGCTTATGTCCGCCTATACGTTTACTGAATTCCGGTTGCTTCTTTTCCAGTTCATTCTGTATCTGCTTTGCCACACTTTCCAGACCCTTTTTATCTGTATACTTAATAATCACAGAAAATGTATTATCTGAGTTATTATATGCAGACACAAGTTCTGCCAGATACTTATCTTCCGACTTTGTAGAAACATCTTTCCATATCGTTTTCTGATCCACGCCGTTATTTGCATAATCCACATAAGCATTTGCAATCGCGGATGTATAATCTTTCTTGCTGTCCTTCGTATAATTCATCACAAAATCAGAATCTATGTAATACTGTAATTCCATTCTGTGCTCCTGATAGGGATCAATGTTCATCAAAATCGAATTCTGCATATAATTGCTGTTTTTTTCAATTAAGAGATTTAAACTCTTTACATCATCGATCTGTTGTTGCTCGTCATCCGTAAGAACAACTGTCGGTTCCTGCTTCTCATCCTTCGGCTGCTGTGCCGCATGATATGCCCGCACGTCCTTCGCATACTTCACTCCCGGAAGTAAAATTGCAAACAACACCGCACATAAAATCCATAACTTCCATCCCATCATCACTTTCCAGAATAACTGGCGAAGTGAAATCTCCCTTACCTGATTTTCCATTTGTAATTTCTCCAATTCTTATTTTTGTGTACTTAATTGAGTGTACTTCTTTTTTATTTCAAATGCAAGCTTTTACTTCATTCATCCTTTCTTCAGCAGCAATTCCTCTATAATCCGATACTCTTCTGGATTTAGTTTGCCTTCACGATACAACTGCTCAAGTTCTTTGATAAAAGTTGCTCCTTCCACCTCATTTACCGAATCAAAATTTAAAACTTCTTTTTTTAATTTCCGAAGCAGATCATCGTGTTCATAAACGATTCTTGGCTCCCCAGTCTTACATTGCATCTCCCTGGCCTTTAAAGATCGGTTATGTCTGATAACAGCTAAAAGTTTATCCACAAACTGCACCAAAAGCTGAAATTCCTCTTTCATTTGCGTAAATAACGCACTCTGCTCTCCATCTTGCAGCGCACGCCTATAATCCGCAAGAACCTCCACAACAAACTCTTTTTTCTGTAACAGTTCTTCCGAATACATACCGGCAATATACCAGTCTCCTCTTCTTCTGGCATATCCCAACCCCCAGATTGCCTGTAAATAATTTTTTAAGAACCGCGCAAAAGCTTTCTGTTCATTCATATTTCCCACCACTTTACATTGTACAAATCCCCTTGCCACGGCAATCAGAACATCTTTGTTCATCAGTGACACAAAGTTAAGGTTTTCGATCATATCTACGGTGATGGCTTGTGCTTCCTCCTGCACAAAATAAAACTTTATCATCCGGATCCAATTTTCTGTTGAAATTCCGGTTACATACAAAGCCTTAAAGGCAGAAAGCATCGCAGTCTCTCCAAACAACTGCACCGTACCGTTATTCTTTTCATTTTCCATTTGAAATGCATCTTTCCAGATTTTATCCCAAGCTTTCTTTCGGGGATTTCCTCCTTTATTTAAAACCGTTTCACAAATTTCCTTTGCAAGCCATTCCATATCGGTATATTCCGAATTGCCATTTCCCTTAATATTCCACAAGAAACGATTCACTTGCTCATTATGTTGCATTCTTCGCATAACACCATCTGATTCGTTTGCAAACCATCTTGGATCGTTTCTGTCCGCTTTCGGAATTGAAAAATCATATCGCAGAACAGCAAATATCCAAATAACGGGATTATTAACCGGATCCTCAACAATCTGTATACACTCATTTTCCGAGTAAATGTTTGCATGGTATCTTCCGATCAATGTCTCCACATCAAACGTCTCGTTCTTGTAAGTCAACAACAACGATTCTGAAAGAAGTTTTCCCATTTTGATCTGTTCCATCTGTTCATATAGAAAATGCTTAATAAAAAGGATCATTGCCAACCACTTTGCATTTTCCTTCTGCCGGTAACGTTCATTCATTTTATATATCAGCACAAATTCATTAAGATACAGTTCTACATTGCGAATTGCAATTCTCTGCGGTCTCAGCACAAGAGCATACTTTTTTAACTCATGGATATCCGTTAAAATCACATTAGACACAGAAGCTGTCATAATATACTTCACATCTTCAATTTTCAGTCCTGTAACCCGCTGCATTCCACACTTCTTCCATAAAGCAACAATAATTCTCTCAAATGAAAGTTCCGTCACCGCAACCTCATAAGGAATATATTTTTCCAAAAACGCCTTATTCCAGGGCAAATTTGAAAACTCATACTGGTATAAAATATGTATCTTATCTCCAGCCAACTTCTCTGCAATAGCAAAAATCTTACGTACAATATCCGGATCCTTGATTCGATCGATATCCTCAAACACAATTAAGATATCCTTGTCCAAACGTCTGACATCTTTCTCAAACCCAATAAAAGTAGAAGAAACTCCTTCCCCTTCCTCCTGCAAAACATTATAAAACACATTTGAAAGCGAAAAATCTTTAAAAAGCTTTCCCGTTTTTCTTCCATGAAACGAATAAATTCCGTTTTTCTGCAAAACGCGTTCAATCTCCCCTAATAGGATACTTTCAATCTCGTTCAGATCACAGGTGAGCAAATCAATTTGAATAAACGTAAAGCGTTTCTTCATCGCCTCATCCTGATAGATCATATTAACCAGAAAACTCTTTCCATCTCCCCAGGGCGCATCCATGCCAACAATCGGAACCGCCTGAATAAAACTACAGAGACGCTCCAAATCATAAGTTCGTTCCCGAAACAGATTTTCCTTCACGTTTTCTTTCTGTCTCGTCTCTGACCTGTCGTATCTCAGCAGAAAAACAAAATCCACTCCCAAGATAAGTACCATACATATGCCAAGCAACAATTTTTCCATTGTAAATTCTGGAAGCTGCCGGATTGCAATAAACTTTCCCACCCCAAAAGCAAACAAAGTTCCACCGCACCAAAACAGTAGAACTTTGTGAAAATACATGTTCTTTTCCATACGATAAACTAAAATAAGAGCAAGTGAAAAGAACAGAAAGAACCACTCAAATACACGTGATGGAATATTGAGTAAATAAAACAATGCAGTTAAAAGCAATAAAATAAATATATTTTTCTTTTCCAACATTTTATCCCCTTGGTATAATTTGTCTATTTTATATATAAAAATCACTATATTAAAGTCTTTTATTTAATCAGCTAACCATATTACTTTTTTGTTTTTCCTTATCATCACATAATTTATAAGCTATACTCCATGCCTCTTTCAATAATTCTTCTCGTTCATTAGAAATCTGTTCTAACTTCTGCTCTATTTTCTTTTGAATTTCTTCAGCTTTATATTGTTGAAGCAAATAAACGTCTGTTTTTCTTCTGAATGCTTCGTCAAATTTTTTTAGGAAGCTATCAGGGTATTCTTTTCGTTCTTCTATTTCTATGTTTGGTTGATAAATTTGTAAAACAAATTCTTTTTCTTCTTTTTTTAATTTATATTGCACTCGCATAAAGTGTCCTATCTTCTACATTTTTCTTTATTATACTAGCAAACTCATGTTCTTGCAATATTTATTACTTTCTCTCTCAACATTTAAAAATTGTAGAACTTAATTTCAAGTATCACATGAACAAAGAAATTCACTTTTTCTTTTCCAGCTTGCATTTTTGTCGTTCAAATTCACACTTCATTGCATTTTAATTAATTTATGATACTATACAAACAGTTGTCAGCACTATTTTGTTATTATAAATAACTTTTTCATTATTATAGCCCCAGAAAAGAAATCACTATGAAAAAACTCTCCACCGCCATCCTGGCGAACCTCATAATCACGAACCGTAAAAAACTCTCCATGACACAGCAATCTCTTGCTGATGCAACCGGAATCAACCGTTCCCTAATCTCTCGTATGGAAAAAGAAGACTTTCTTCCTTCCATTCCTCAACTGGAACAGTTAGGAGAAGTCCTCGGTTTCGAACCCACTGACGTATTTACAAATAGAGATATCATTCTGCTCACACCAGACACGGTCAGAAAATCCACTGCTGCGACATTGCTGAATTAATGACAGCCATTCTTCGTCTGTTCTTCTCTTATTACGCATAAGCTGCTCCTCCTGTTAGCTAAAGTAGTTAAACACCGTAAACGGCTACCTTTGCTTAAGAAAAGAAGAGTGATACGTCCGCATCCAGATCTGAAAATAGATAAAGTAGTCGTTTACTGTTTATTGACTGTATTATCCCAAATCTTCAATTAAATTTGGAACGGTATGTTATTCATCGCTTACGAAATTATTATAGGTGTCTACCGACTTACCATGAAAAGCAATTCCGACAACTTCCGCCAGAGCAGTATTCAAGGTGTCATGAAGCGTATCAAGGCGAAGGGCGCAACTGTTATCATTTACGAACCAACTCTCGAAGATGGTGTCACCTTTTTCGGAAGTAAAGTTGTAAATAATCTGGATCAGTTCAAAAAAATGAGTCACAGCATTATTGCAAACCGCTATGACTCAAATTTGGATGATGTACATGATAAAGTGTATACCCGTGATTTATTTCAACGTGATTAATTTTTAATATTTCAGGAATCACTTTGATTCCTGAAACTTTTCTAAACAAAATACTCTTATCCTTCCATATTAATGTTTTTGAATATTTTATTCACATATCCATGTTCAAATGTATCAACATCTATTGTATGTTCCGAATAAGCCATATTGACATCCGAAATAATATCCACAATTCTACGATTTGTTTCTTCCGGAAGGCACTCATCCTTGCAACGGTTTCCTGCTTCCATGTGAAAAAACGGAATATGCAAACGTTTCGCTCCGATCACGGAAAGACATGAATTCGTATCTCCAAGAACAAGAACCGCATCCGGCTGTAACGCAGCCATCACCTTATAAGACTCCGAAATAATATTACCCATCGTCTAATCATCAGTTTTAATTTTCCGTTGTCTTTCCACTTTACATCACTATAATCACTCATTACTTATCCTCTGCCAATCTCTCATTGGCCTCTATCTATTTGTTTCATTTTTCCTGCCTTAACCGCTTCAACCGCTTCTTTAAATGATAAATAATTGCGTCACTATATCCTGCATACTTTCCATCCTTGTCAGCTCTTTCATATTTATCAAGTAAAAAAAGGCAACGTTCTTCTGTAATATCCTGCATTGCTCCCGATTCCCACATTGCTGCTTCTCTGGCTGCGTTCAAAGCTCCTGTATCTAAATTTAATTTATCAATTGTATATACAGCCCTCTGATTGCCATCGACAGCTTTAATTTTTCCACGACTGCTAAATTCAAAATAACTTTCACAATCTTTGTCTAATGGAGAAATAAAAAGTTCTTCATCAAATTCATTCTCCTTACTATGTCCGCAATTTTCTTCTCTATCATTATATCCTTGACAAGAAGCCAGCAAATTTTCATATTCCAAAGACAATTCACGATACTCATCCCTCTCCTTTGGACGTATGTGCTCAATATGCGAATTTTCCGTACTGATTGGTTTGCAACAGTAGCAACAAATATGCCCTTGTTCCTCTATCAAACTGCTTTTCAATATCCTTTTCTCGCTCTGATTCTCACTTTTGTTCAAATCGAAGTACGACGGAAATCTGTTATGCATATTTTTAAATTTTCGTTTCCACAGCACTAGATCCTGCGGTTCATCCTTTTTACGTATCCATCTCATGCTATCGTTCCCTATGAATTAGTGTTCTTGCCCTAACTACATCCAAATTCATTTCACTGGTAAGTTCCGCCAATTGATCAACTAATTTCTCAGCCCGATCAAACTCTTCATTATCAATATACTCATGAATCTGATCAATTATAGCCTCCGTTTTCTGATTTAATATATCCGTGTGCATGAAGTCTTTCATAATATGGTTGATATCCCAACCACTCATAATCCCCCTCTTCGTTACAACAATACCATCATCTTTCTGATAGATTTCAAATATCTGTGCCTCATCCGTAATTTCGCTAAGAACTTTCGGTGAATGTGTTGTAACGATAAACTGTACATTTGGAAATGTGCGAAATAGTAATGGCATTATACGCCCCTGCCACGAAGGGTGCAAATGCAAATCCACTTCATCAATCAATACTATTCCTTCTCCTTCCAACGGGTTCTCTCTGCTTGGGTTAGCAATCGCCAATTTACGTGCCAGATCCCCCGTCATAGCTAAAATACACTTTTCTCCTTCAGACAACTGAGCAATACTTAATTCTGTATTATGCTTTATCGCAACCATCTGCGCATCTTCGTCACTAATTTTGATTTTAATATCAGAAAAATCATTATCCAAAATCCTTAATATGGCATTTCGTACTGCTGATAATTGTGGATCAAAAAAAGTTTCCTCTTCAACTTTCCGACTGTTTTCCAGTTCTTGGCGGCCACGAAACCACTCAAAAAAGAGTTGAAAATTAATTGTTGGATCAAAAGTATCTCTCCATGCCTCTAATTTTCCGAATAATTTATCATCACGCTCCAACTTATTATTTATTCGATCCGCAACATAACGATTTACACCGTACAATGCATAAATTGGCATATTATTTCTATTAAGAACTAATTTTTTTTGTGCTCCTTTATCTGTATCATCGGTCTCTTCCTCTTCCACCGATTCATAAGTTCCTAAATAAGAACACACAATTTGCTTCGCAAGTTCTTCAGCCCCAGCTCTAGAATGTACTCTTTTTCCATTTTGTTCCGCTTTTCTAAAATAATGATAATTTTTTTCCTCTATATTTACATCCATAGATATTTTCGAAAATATCTCACCTATTTTAATGTCGGAATCTTCGATTTGTAAAACTCTCTCGCTACCAAGTGTTGATACTGTTATAGAACACATAATCCTAAAGAACAAAAGATTGCAAGCCTGCAAAATTGTAGACTTTCCCATACCATTAATTCCGTAAATCACCGCCGACTTCCCCTCAAACGGAAGAATTGCATGACTCACTCCGCGAAAATTGTTTAATTCCAAACTCTGTAGTTTCATCATCTCACCTCTTTTTCTTACCATATAACATACTAATTGATTTTATCATATCACTTTCCACCTTATTATCCAATGCCGAAATTACCACGCAACATGTTTTTTACTTTTAGATTACATTTCTTACAGTACGTTATAGATTGGATATGTCATAAACAACGTTCTGTCGTCCTCATTCATTTCATCTAATAGTTTTCGTGCTTTTCTTTTATTCTCTAATAAAATATTTGCTGCACACACAACCTTTACATCCCCAGATTGTTCTTCCATACCTTCCAACTCTATCAGTTCCTCCTCTGACAATGATCTTTTTCTTCTCAAAAGCTGAAGTTTGTTTATTCTCCAATATTCATTCTGAGGACTAACCAGCAAAAGCTTGTCCGAAATCAGTCTTGCCATGTTGTAATACTTTTCATTTTTCGTATGATCATATGCTGCAAGCAATTCCACTAACAAAAGAGAAAAATTGCCTTCTGTTTCATGATTATACGTGCCTTCTTCTAATCGGTCCAAAAGCCACTCTTCCGGTACATCATATAATTGTTTCCACACATCTCTTTGAAAATTCATAAAAATTGGAACCGGATATTCTTCCTCTGCTGCCTTCACAAATGCACTTAATTGTTGCGTATAAAATACATTTTCCGCCTGCACACGTTGTGTTTCGTCTTTTATTAAAATAAATGGCACCACTTTATCCTGCCACCACCACATACGATATGAAACTTGATTTTCCGATGTCAAATCTCCCTTATAAATCATAATAAGTTCATTTATCGCTTTCCAATCTTTCTCATCAAAATCCTCAATTGGTTTTTCCAGTGGCAATCCAAATCGATTAATTGCTAATTGAATCAACTTAAAATCTTTTATTGTCTTTTCCAAATTTCGATTCAATTTTGGTCTATCATACGCAAGAACTTTTTTCTTACCAATATATAGTCCTCTTCCCTGTTGAATTGCTTCCAAAAATTGAATATCCTTTATAACTGTTGCAAAATCGCTTTTAGGAGCAAAATGTATTTTATTTTCACTAATGCGCAACCCAAGGTTTTCACTCAGTCGCATATATAATGTCTTGTCAGCCTTTTTCGTCACTTCAAAACATTTATAATAAGGTACGTTATCTACACCAAAGCTTTCATTTCTCTTAACAGTAGTGGCAATCTCCATATTTTTCTGTGTATCATACGAAAAAGGCAACCATATATCAGCCGATGACAAATGCCCAAATAAACATACTTCACCTGTTTGTATATTTTCTAACACTTCGTTTCTGTCAGATGCATATGAGGTCATTTTAATCGAATCTATATTTTTTAAGTCACTAATCGAAATCGACTTTCTAACTAATTCTCCCGATCCCTGCTCCTTGCTGTCATGTCCAAATTGTAACAACATATTATATAAAAGAGTCTTATCGTTATTTTTCAATCTTATCAAAGTGATGCTTTTTGTCTGTTCCGGTCTTTTATGTTCATTGCCTTTTAACAAAGACTGAAGCTTAATCGGCGTTAGCGCATTATAAAATATCGATGCCTTTTCGCCGTCATTAGAAATAGCTATTACAAAATAACACACGCCACCATTATTAAAATAGTTCCTAAGATTTTTGTATTCAACAGGGTACGTTATACTTTTCCGATTCAAAAGCCTGCTATCACATTTTCCCTTAATCTGTGTTGGAATTCTGTATTGTATATGTTCCGCTTTCAAATCATTATTATTATAAAGATAGATATCCCCATCCCATGATGGGCCTTTATCATCTTCATTAAGTAATTCATCCATCCTGTCATGCAAACGGATAGCTCTCCTTAATTCTTCTACCGCACCTTTTTCTATCTTGACTGAATTCAAAAACTACTTCACTCCCATCATAAAATGCAAAGTTTATTGTTTTGTCAGATACTATTTGTCCTCTGCCAATCTCTCCTGTATGTACGCAAGCTTCGCAATCGTCTCCTTCGTCTCCTCCAGATTCAACTGTCTTGTATTGTTACTATTAAACTCTGTCAATGTGTTTCTCTTCTCGTCGCCCTCTTTGAAATACTTATCATAATTCAAGCCACGGTTATCCGCTGGCACTCGATAGAAGTTACCAAGATCAATCGCCTTGGCACACTCTTCATTGGTAAGTAGCGTCTCATACATTTTCTCGCCATGCCGGATAATAGCACTTTCTGTCTCTTTATCTAATGTCGAAGTTACCATACAACATCTTTTTCGTATTCGCCTATTATCATCATATTTCTCTTATTGACTAATTTTCTAGCATTCCCTTCATCATAAAAAGAAGAATATTCTGGCATGTTTCCATCAGCTGTGTAACCGCAGTCTCCATAGTAATATATTTCTTTCCAGCCACCGATCCATCCGGATGATAGGAACGGTTCCGTAAGTCAATCCATGCTTGTGCATGTTTTCTATCAATGCATATAGTCTCTCCGCCAAGCACGATTTCATGAATTCCCATTGTATTCAAAATATTTGCTAATTTACTCGCTCTCCCAAGATTCGTCATCTTAATAAGCGTATTCTTTACCGAATTTTCTACTCTGTCTTTACTTTCACCATTCAAATCACATGGAATTTCTAATGTCTCCATCATTTTTTCAACTTGTAAAGTATTTAATAACCGCTCTGAATTGGACAACTCCACATACTTTTTTTCTATAAATTCTATAATAGAAAACAAATGGAAAAATTTACTCTTTACACTTTCCTTCCCTAATGCAATAAAAAACTCCTCCATCACAAAATCTGTTTCCTCATCTAAATCCATAGTATAATATCGTAGAAATTCTTCCGTGCTTAATTGAACAGATAATGTAACAAATATACTACAACGATTATGGCAGGCTAATGTGTTCTCTGCCATATGGATACGAATAATATGCTTTCCATTTTCATCATAATATTCATCCACACCCGTATCTATAGTATCTTTCTTCTCCGGGACAATATATTCCCTTGCTTTCCATGAAACATTCCGATAATCCGGTGAAACTCTTGGTTGATATGCTTGTTTGTTGCAATTGTGTATACTTGTTTGCAAACTAAGGATCTGGCAAATATGATGGATATCTCTTTCCACAATCTGCATCGCAGCTTCTTCGCTTTCCGCTATAATGTTATCGATTTGCAACATAAACTCATTCTTAGGAAGCCGATCGTCCTCGCTTCTACGCGAACACGATAATCTAAATGCTAACACTTCCATCGCATTACCACTTTCTGCCTCCTTACCGGGTTTCTGAACATTATATTCTTGTTGCCATACTGCAGGTTCTGTCAAATCCATAACAAACTCAGAATCCTGTTCATCATGGAGAACATTTGATACATTATACTTTAAAGGAATATTCACTGTAAATCGGATTAATGGTTTATTATTCTGTGTGCCCAATTTATTATCACTTCTCCTATCCAGAGGGACACTTTTTAACTTTCAAAGTCCCTATCCTGTTCCATGGTCTTATTTCAAAAATAGAAATTCTACCTCTAAAATGTAAATCCTCAGCCACGAGTACCTTATCATTGTAACACTTCTTTGCGAAAATATCTCTTGTATTCTTAAACGCGAATCGTGTTCCTAAAATGAAAAAGTAAATTCCGCCCCAACAATGGAATTTACTTTTACACAGGCTTGATATTCATACACATAGTGTTTGAGACAAAATCTATTATTTTTATTGATTTTGTCTCAACATTTGGTATATGGTTATCATTTGATATTGCAGAACCATAATAAAATCCACAAATTTTAAAGGGGATATAGAATTTACCTCAGCACCAGAATTTACTTTTTCAAGTCAGCCTCGAATCGCGCGATTCGCGCAATTCGCTCAACAAACGGAGGTATCTATCATGAACACTAAACAAAAACTGCACCAGCTTCGGCTTAACGAGTGGAGTTCCCGATTTTCTGACCAAAAAGCCAATGGTTTAACCGTTAAACAATAGTGTGATCAAAACAACCTGTCCATCCTCACTTATAATTATTGAAAGCATTTGTTCAAGGAAGAACTCGCAATTCAGATTCCCTCATGTAATATTTAGAAAGTTAATTATCACATATTTCTTTCGTTTTAGCGTCTTCTCTTTTTCTTATTGGCCTTTGCATTAAAATTGTAGTTTTGTGGTAAAATCATTTTTTGTTTATTATCGTGCAAATCCATCAAAAAACTCTATAACAAGGATGAATATCCCACACATATTTCTGCATATCATTGCAACGACTCCACGATACCCAAGTAGTGTCTTCTGATGGACGAACATATCTACATAAACTGATTTTTGTATTGTCAACTATACGAGGTGTCAAAAATTCAATATTATATAGCAAATGCCAAATTTTTAATGCATCTTCTGTATTATCTTGATGCATTACTTCTTTTTGAATTCTAATACTAGCATATGACGGTACTTTCTTTAAATGTACAAGCACTGCTTGTGCATCGAGTTCAAAATCTAAGTCCGCAAAAGATCTAATAATTGTCTCAATCTCACCGCATATATCCTTATTCTCGCTTACAATATCATTAAATCGTTCATTTGAATAATCACTTGCTGTACTTTCAACCTCATCATCACCGATTTTATTTTTGTTAGCCTTATTTGCTTTATTGGCCAAATGCTGCACCAATTGAACTGTGTCTCTCGGTCTTTCTCTACTAGAAGTAACCAAAAAATCTTCCCATGTACGGCTCTGCTTTGTACGAGGCAATTTACATCTTTCTCCTTCAAAAAAAACACTATATGCCATTTTTATATTTTCCGTATCATCCACGCAATGCAATATACGCTTTTGAAGAATCTTTCTTATATCATCCGCACCTGGATTTATATTTCGAATCATAGGCCTTATATGGTCAATCTGATCCCGATTTCCGTTTGCATCATTTATCACATTTCGCCAAACTTCCGTTCGCAATGTAATAATCGGACGAATATTCGGCAATTTAGTTGCAATTTTCTGCATTGCAAGTATTGTTCCCCATATGACATCATAGTAATTATTATTTGAAGCACTGCTTATTTGGTCTATATCATCAAACAAAACATAAAATAACTTTTCTCTTTTGTCTAAATTAGCATTTATTGCCCTCATAAAAGAATTAGTTGTACTTTCTGTTGTATAAGACATATCGTTAAAATTAATTTCTGTTAACGCGGTCCCAATTGGAGCTAAAATATGAACTAATTTATTAAACATTCCATCATCTATTGTTCCATTCTCTACAGCCGCCCTAAACAATTCATTATCTTGATCATTAAGCAACCCATGTAAATTTTCACCCATTTTAACTGCAATTGCTCTCACAATAGACTTTTGGAGTTTCTTAGTTATCATCGCAATCGACACTTGTTCATCAAAATCCTCTTCAAGGACTTCATCAGGTGTTAAATAAAGCGAATAAATATTATTCTTATGGCAATTCAAATCAATATATTCTAATAATGCACTCTTCCCACTTCCTTTATTACCAATTAACAATCTACAGGTTTTAGATGGGAACGAAATAATATCGTCAAAATCTTCTGACGGAACAAAAGCATCAACTAAAAAATCCTTTTCCGAATCAGCACTTCCATTATTAAATACTTCTAAAAGTCTTTCAAAATTTTTCACCTTATTGTACCCCGCTATATTCTTACTGCTATGCCCTAATAATGATTTAGAAACTAGTTCCACAACCTGCCCTATAAAAACTAGTCAGTCTTTTGAATTTATAAAGAAAACTCCATACTCTTCCTTTACGCTTATTGTTATTACTTTTTAAATCAGCCTGAAATGATCCGTATAGAATCAAGCTACAATTAATCATTTTTACCGATATAAAATGTTTAAAAGCATCATTATTTATGCAAGTTTACTCACGTAATGTTATATACTTAAATCCTTTAAAACATCAATCATGTATTTAGTAATATTCAAACCACTACCTCGCCAAATCTGAATTCCTGCAATGACAGCAATCGTAACAACAACAAATAGAAGAAGCATTAGTAACATAGAAGCCAAGCTTTCCACGCTTACATCTTTATTATTGGCAAAAATGGCAAAAACGGATAAAATCATACTAATACCTGCAAAGAAAAAAGTGAATAATTCTCTGATATCTCCAATTCTATCATAGGATTCATAATCTCTTTGGCACTCTTCGATCAATAACCTTCGTTCACTTTCCGACAGTCTTTCACTCCGTCTCTTTGCCAATTCGTACCTTTCCATTCGCGACAAATCTTTCATTTTTGCAATACGCATCATTTCTTTCTTTACTTCAAGTATCTTGTCATCCATTTTCTCACCTAGCCTAAAGGCTCCCAAGCCTCATACTCCCCATTCTCCAGTATATCCGCAATCCTCTCACAAGCATGCCCATCTCCATATGGATTACACGCTTTTGCCATCCTATTATATTCTTCTTCATTTTCGAGGAGTAATTTAAAATTCTGATATATAATTTCTTCATCAGTACCAACTAATTTGAGAGTACCGGCTTCCACCCCTTCTGGTCTCTCCGTTGTGTCTCGCATAACAAGAACCGGTTTACCATATGATGGAACTTCCTCCTGAATTCCACCGGAGTCCGTCAGGCATAAAAAGCATCTTGCTTCAAAATTATGACAATCAAAAACATCAATCGGTTCAATAATATGAATCCGATCGCATCCTCCCAGCTCTTCCTCTGCTGCTTTGCGCACAACCGGATTCATATGAATCGGATACACAGCCTTGCAATCAGGATGCTCATCAAGAACTCTTCGAATCGCTCTAAACATGTTATGCATCGGCTGACCAAGATTTTCTCTCCGATGAGCAGTAATAAAAATAAGTTTGGCTGATCCAACCCAGTCCAATTCCGGATGTGAATAATTCTCGGTTACAGTATGTTTCATTGCATCAATTACTGTATTTCCGGTTATATAAATACTCTCTGGATTTTTACCCTCTTTGATCAGATTCTGCGCAGCCAGCTGTGTTGGTGCAAAATTGTATTTGCTTATAATTGATACTGCCTGCCGATTAAATTCTTCAGGATATGGCGAATAAATATCATATGTACGAAGACCTGCCTCAACATGTCCTATCGGTATCTGAAGATAGAAGCATGCTAACGCTGTAACAAACGTCGTTGAAGTATCTCCGTGAACCAGAACAACATCCGGGCATTCTTTTTCCAATACTTCTCGAATTTTCAATAAAATATTCGCAGTAATATCAAATAAAGTTTGCTTATCCTTCATGATAGAAAGATCATAATCCGGAACAACCTTAAAAGTCTCAAGTACCTGATCCAGCATCTGCCTGTGCTGTCCTGTCACGCATACAACTGTTTGCAAATTTTTTCTCTGTTTTAATTCATTTACAAGTGGACACATCTTTATTGCTTCTGGTCGTGTACCAAAAACCAACATAACTTTTCTGATCATATCGTTCCTCATAAAACTCCATCACTATTTATTATCACAGAATCTCTCTACTAAACATTCTGTAATTTTGCTTCTCTATAACGCATGGCAGCATCCGCAATTAATAAATCTAATGGTTCATTAATATCAATTCCTTCAAAATCGGATATAATGTATCCCTCTACTTTTCTTCCCAAAACAGACCTCGTATCTTTCAATACACTAACATCCGTTATATAATAAGCACTATTTTCTTTATATAAAGGGGTTCTATCCTGTCTTCTTCTTGGTGCGGACGGATCTCGTCTTTGAAAACTTCCATTCTCATTTTTTATCCAAAAATCAGTTCTATCCTCTGTCAATGCCAACATTGCATCGCATTGATCATTGTCTTCATATTTTTGAACAAAATCTCGAAATGTCTCTACGTTTCTCAATGGAGATGTTGGTTGTAACGTAATTACCGCATCATATTTTTTCCCAAATAAAGTTTCCATACTATCAATTGCGTGAATTAAGGCAACTTCAGTCGAAGCCGTATCGCAAGCCAAATCATCCGGTCGACGAATAATATGAATATTCGAATACGCCCTAGCAACATCCATTATATCCTCTGCGTCTGTACTAACCACTATATCTGTATTATCCAACTGCGCATCTAAGGCTAATTCTATAGTATATGTAAGAAGTGGTTTGCCTTGAAGTAACGCAATATTCTTTTTATGAATCCCCTTCGATCCACCTCGAGCCGGTATAACAATTAATTTATTCATACGCTTTTTTCTCCAAATAATTGTACATATCTGTTAATGTGATGACTCCCCGTAACATAAACTCATCATCAACAATAGGTAATAATGTAATTTTCTTCTCTTTAAATAATTTTTCTGCACAAGCCATGTCTCTTTCCTTCAAATAAAGAAAACCAGATTGCATAATGCTATCAACTCTTGCATACAAACTTTTTCCAGAACTCAACGCACGTATAATATCCCCTTGGCTCACAACACCTATAACTTTATTCTTTTCATTAACAACCATTACAACACGATCATGATTTTCATCAATTTGATCAATCGTTTCTTTTAATGTATAAGAACGTAATACACAATATCTGTCCATTCTATCTCCTATCATTTTCCTAATAAGTCAATTTCTTAGTTAGCCACTTTTCATCTACGCGGGTATTCATCAATAAATCAAGAATTTTTTCTGAAGAATGTCCGTCACCATACGGATTAACACAATCTCGATCTAGAAGTTTTTTAAACTCCGATGACATAGCCTTATTAATTGCAGCAACAATTTTTTCCACATTAAACTCTACATCAATTACATTGATACCTCTAAATCTAAGATTTTGGCGTCTTCCAATATTTACTGCAGGGATTTTAAAAGTTGGTGCCTCAAGCAGTCCAGAACTTGAATTTCCAACTATACATTCAGAATCCTTTAGTAATCCCAAATAATCTTCACGTTTTAGATTTGAATAAAAATGATACTCACCCTTACTATAATTTAGTATTGCATCCTTTACTAAGTTTGAGCCAGCATCATTATTAGGCAATATAACTATTTTGGGCTTCTCAAATTGATTTAACGCCTCAACAAATACCTGTGCTTGTTTTCCAGCTTTATCAGCCTCTTCTGTAACCGGATGCATAACTGCTAAAATATATTTTCTATGAAGATTCACACTCAGCCGATTCTCTAGAACATTTTTATCAGTATATTGTGCAGCTACCATTTCATCAATTTGTGGAGCTCCAACATTGAATATTCGAAATGGTTCTTCTCCAAGTTTTATCAATCGATCAGCCGCATCTTGATTGGCAGCAAAATGCATATGTACAAGTTTTCCTATTGCATGTCGGGTCATTCCATCAATATTTCCAGAAAGTTCTCCTGCTTGAATATGTGCAACTGGTGTATATGTATATGCAGCAGCTATGGCTCCCATCAATTGCTCGCCTCTGTCCCCAGCCAATAGGAGCCAATCAGGTTTTTCTTTATCTAAAATATCCGGCAATCCCATCAAACATATTCCTAATGATTTTGCTTGTGTATAATGATTATATCCATCAAGCGACATATGGATTTTATAATTTATTTCATATCCATCATTCTCGATTTCCTTGTAAGAATTTCCAAAGCTCTCCAGCAAATGCATATTTGTAACCACTAATATGGTCTCAACATCCCCTCGTTCCTTTGCTAATTTCATTATTGGACGAATATATCCCCATTCACCACGGGAACCTGTTAAAATCATTATTTTTTTCATTTTATCACCTGTATTTTTATTTACTTAAAATCTTCATACTTCAACAATACATTTTCTTCTATATCACGAACAGCAACTTTTCCAATCACTTCATCCATCTTATAAGAAGGAATTCCTGTACCAGGTCTTTTAGACCAAATCATTTCTGGTTTTATAATTTCTCCTTTTTTTATTTTTCTACAAGATACTATACTTCTAAAAGCCCATTCTCTTATGGTTTCTTCATCTTTATGCACCTTTTTTTGATTTCCCAACGCCTTTTCTACCTTATGTATTCCATCACACAAATGGTATAGATCATTAAAGTCAATTGAAACTGTTTGATCAGGTCCCGGTGTTTGCTTTGAAATGATAACATGTTTCTCAATAATCGTTGCTCCTAATGCAACTGCAGCATAACATGTGTATAAATCTGGGGTATGATCCGAATGCCCTATTGTCGCTAAAGGAAATCTTTCTTTCATACTTTGAATCACTTTAAGATTAACGTCCTCATACTTTGGTGGGTATTCAGATAAACAATTTGTGAACGCAATAGGTGTTCCTATCGGAATCAGTGCATCATATGTTCTTTGAATTTCATCTAATGTACACATTCCTGTAGAAATAATCATAGGTTTTCCTAATTCCGCAATTTTTATAAGTGATGGAATATCCGTCATTTCTCCAGAACCAATTTTAAATGCATCAACACCTATTTCATTTAATTCATATGCCGCCTTTAGGCTAAACGGCGTGCATAAATATTGAATCCCAATTTCTTTACAATATGCCAACAATTCCTTATGTTGATCAAGCGTCAAAGCATGAAGCTTTAAAAAATCATATAAGGGAATATCAAAATTAGATGACATCGGAACATCTTTTAACATTTCTTCATCTGGTAAATGATGTTGAAATTTTATGCAATCAGCCCCTGCTAACTTTGCTTGTCTGCACATTTCTTTAGCAACTTCTATATCCCCCATATGATTATCACAGCCCTCAGCAATCACATATACAGGATACTGCTCTCCAATTTTTCTTCCATTAATCTCAAATTCTTCCACTTGCATTTCTATTCCTCTAATCATTTTACTTACACCTTTCTCTTTTATAAACTATTTTAATTAAACACTAAATTGTAGTATTTATCTTATTCTTACTATGACTTTTTCTAAAATACTTTCCAATATAAAATATACTTACCCCCAAAATCATCATGTATCGGAGTCCCATTCTGTTTATACAAAAATAATATACCGCCAAAAAAAACATAACAATTATTATATTCTGTATAAAAAAACCTATCTTAAACTCATATTCACCTATAAGTTGCTTGGCAATAACAAAGTGAAAAAGAAACAATAAGAAATACGATATCAAAGTAGCAAAAGCTGCTCCCATCTCTCCCCATATCGGGATCAACAAAATATCTAATATAAGGTTAAAAAACATGGAAATTATTGTTCCACCTGCAATATACATTGTTTTTTTCAAGTAAAATTCATAATTAACCGGAAACGTATATAAAAAATTTATAAAATACGCAATAAACAAAATAGGAACTATGCCCACTGCTAAATAATACTTTTCATCACTAAAATGAATAATAACTTCTGGTATTGCCATCATAACACCTATTACTAATACTGTAAAAAAATCAATATATAATTTTCCAACTTTGATTATCTTATCCTTTTTTCCATTTTTCATCTTAATATAATACCACGGAACAAAAGCTTGATTTATTGCAGTATAAATAACACTAATTATTTGTCCAATACTATTTGAATAACTATAAATTCCTGCAGATGATGAATTTAATGTTTTCAAAAGTATCATTTGATCGACTCTTGCAAATATTAGTCCTGCTAATGAATGAAATATTAAAGGAATTGAAATTACTAATCCATATTTCATATATGACACATCAAAAAACTTATGTCCCCTTTTACAAATTAAAAGTATACTTATCCCACCCGATATAATCGCAGCTGTCAAAGATGAAAAAACTCTTCCCATATATAAATTAGTACAAATACAATAGTACAATAAAATTATTGACAAACCAATATTAACTACAGCATTGAGAATAGTTAACATAATGTACTGAATCGGTTTTTCGATGAAACGTAGAGTCGCTATCATACAATTCAAACAATATATAAAAAAACTCTGTATCACGCCTATTAGTAATGCTACTTCTTTTATTTCAAATACATTTGATAAAGGGTGTTGAAGTACTAATGTAATTATAAATAGAACTCCAAATGTAATTCCCCCAACCCCTATTGCAGTAGATACATATGTATATATTTTTTCTTTTCCAAAATCAATAACTGCATTCCCAATGGACGAAGACATTTGTAATCCTAAAATTATCCCCACTATTGCAACCCAAAAACTGTAACTAGAATATAATCCATAATCTGCTGGCGACATTAATTTTGAAAAAATTGGCAACGTAATAAACGTCAGTCCTTGTGTAAAAAATGCACCTACAACATATATTGACACTTTAGCAATAGTATTATTTCTAATTTTCATCCTCCAATCTCCTTCTTGCCGCAATTACAGACAATATTAGCAACCACCATAACACATCAAATAATCCATTAAATGACAACCAATCAAAACTGCATCTTAAAAAAGCTACGGCAATTATCAATAGATATATTCTCTTATTTCGCTTTAATAACCAAACTATTTTCTTTAGTAATACTCCAATAACAATAATAGTTGGAACAATACCAAATTTTGCATGTAACATCAGCCATGAATTATGAGGATTATAGTAGTCTTTCAATACAAGGCTTTCTTGAAATGGAACTCCAAACAAAAGATTGCATATATACCTACAGTCATCTAAATAACTTTGAAAAAATTTTGTTCTTACATCTTTTACTCCCATCTGTAAAAATCTATTTACCGTCATTTCTACGACTGTTTTCCCATAACGATATATGCCCCAAGATGCTATCCCTATAAGAAACACATATAACACAAGTGTAAACTTTCCTTGCTTTCTACCAAGACTATAAACGACCAAACAAAAGTTCATAAATAGCATCGCCAAAATTCCGGCACGCCCCACCCCCCATAAACAAATTATCAAAGAAATAATCGCGGCAAACAAATCTATTCGTTCCCGTTGCATATACAAAATAAGAAGATATATTAACATATATGCAATAACAATTGCAGACACTGAATTTCTACTGCCAATCGTAATTACCTCTTGTGGCGGCACACCTCTAATCCAGCAGCCTAAGAAATAACCACATACTCCATAATAAATTCCACCAGCAAGCCAATAAGGGATTGCGAAATTTATAATAAGCATTGCCACTCCCATATAAGCCCATATCCACATTATCTCCGCATAATCCGAATTTTCGGTATATAAGTTAGACACTAAAAAAAAGCAAGATAAAACACTTGCAAAAAGAATTACATTACTTTTTAATATTTTATACGGAAAACATATACACAATCCAAAACCTATAATTCCAAGTAATGCAATTCCAAAATTTGCAATTATTCCCGGCATTCTTACCACTCTTGTCAAAAAATAAAAAATTTCAAACAAACAAAATGTCCAGCAAGCTATCATTTTCTCAATTTTCACTTTGAAAAGCATCAAAAGAACATCCCACTTTCTTTTAACTTATTAAAATGCTCTATATCCCTATATTTAAACACACTTGCCGGATGTCCCCCAGCAAGTGCATATGCTGGAATATCTTTTACTACTACGCTACCTGCTTGAATAATTGCTCCCTCGCCAATTGTCACTCCCGACAAAATTATTACTCTCTCACCTATCCAAACATATTTTCCTATTGTAACATTTTTTGTTATCATAGTATCATCATATGGAATACGTTCCCCCTCATAGTTATGATTACTTGTTATAATCCTTACTTGTTTACCCGAATGAAAATAATCATTGATGCAAACTTTTCCACTTCCGCTAATCTTTATTCCATTGAAATTACAAAAATTTCCAACATATGTATTCTTCGTAAAACAAGATGGGAAATTTACTCTAATGCATTCCCCGACTCTTCCCCTTAATTGAATTTTTGCCCCAAAAGTAGATCCCCATTTTATTAATTTTTTCATCATTTTTTTTATAAAAATCATATTATTTCCCCTATATTAGAAAGTAATACATGTGGCACATTCAACAATATATAGCAACTTTGCTCTAACTCATAGAATTCATTTGGATCAGATATATCGTCAATCACAACAGGAATACCAACATTGTATGCTTGAAATAAAACAGTAGAGCATCTGCCAACTGCATAACATGTCCCACTTAACGATGCTACTAAATCGACCTCTTTGCAACTTTGTATTATATTATAAGAAAATTTATTCAGTAATTTTAAATCTGTCCATTGTGGATGAGGTCTAATTTTTACTGTTGCCCCTTTATCTTGCAAAATTTTTACATATTCATATATACGTGAGATAGTTTCCGTAGTTTCATCTTGCAAATAAAATGTAAAATCTACTTTTCTAGTCTGCAACAAATTACACTTTTCAAACTTTAGGGTCTGTGGTTGTTCGATAATAAACTGACTCAATTCACAACGCATTCTAGAAAAAAGTTTAATATAATACTCATCCCATAAATAATATTTACTGCATCTAAAAAAAGTTAACTTTAACTCAAATAATCGTTCACCATGCTGAATTCCAATATATTCTATATTTTGTTTTTCACAATACTTTGTCATTAAAGAAGTTGTAAACGACTCCTCACTATATGAAATAATAGCTTTTGGGTTATACGACTTAATTGCATATGAAATCATTCCAAGTTTAAATATGAGTTTTAATAAATAATACGGTGTTACTTTTCTTAAAACTATATTTTCAAATATAAACTTTAAATCACTCCAATTTAAAATCATATTCTCACCCAAGCGTAAAACTTTTGTGTTTGGATATTTCCTTTGAACACTCATTGGTATAGTATCTACGCTTATTCTATCCGAGAAAAAAATAGCATCACAAAATTCTTTTTTTTTCACTTTTGTATTGTATAGCTTCAAATAATATGGAACAAGTGTTACTGTAGCGCCTACATTAACCATTATTCTTTGATACCAAGTCCACCGTTTCATCGTACATTTATATTGGTACAACGTCCTATCGAAATCGCTCCGTGGTTCTGGAAATGAATAAATATATTCCATTTTTTCTTGTTCTGAAAAACATCTTTTTCTTTTTGAAAACGATGCAACAATTCTTCTAAAAAAAATTACTGTCTTCATCTTTATCTTGTCTTGTATAGAGTTAAATTGTAATATAATTTAATTGCCATAGTATATAAATTCTCACAGTGAAAATACATCCAATACGAGTACTTTTTCACCTTACTCATTTCTCTCATTTCTTTGACCTTTGGAAAAAGCATTTTCACATATGTTTCAATTTCTTTTTTTTCTTCACAGTACTCATTTTCCACATTCCAATAAAGCATCCTAGACAATGTCCCAATATAATAATTATACTGCAATATATATGCATACTTTTGAAATGCTATATATTTCTTTTTCACAAATTCTACTACCATATCGGCACATTTTATTGAATCGAAACTAGTAATATCAAATTTGGATATTCTAGTACTCCCTTTTCTCTGCACATAATGATATAAACAAGTTTCTATAGTCACAATTTTATGATTAGCATCTAAATTTTCAAGTAAAAAAATGAAATCTTCTCCTATTGCTAGTTTAGGAAAAGGCTTTTTTACATTTTCCTTTTTAAACAATTTATTCCACACAACAGTTCCCCCTTCTGCTTTTTCCAGAAGAAGATTTTTCAAATATTCCTCATTATCAATAACCTTTGGAATTATTTGCGACTGCTTTTTTTTCTTTTGTCCATCCTCATACTCTAATATTGTCCCACATATTACCAAATCGCAACAGTTCGTCTTCATCTGTCGAACCATCTGCTCTATACAATCTAATTCTAAATAATCATCACCATCAAGAAAAAAAATATACTTTCCAGTTGCATTTTCTATTCCAAGATTTCTCGCACTTGCAACCCCCCTATTTTCTATATGAAAAACCTTTACCCTATTATCAAACAAAAACGAATCACATATTGCAGGACTTCTATCTGAAGATCCATCATCAATTATGAGAATTTCCAAATTTTTATATGACTGATGTATAATACTTTCTATACATTTTTTCAAATATTTTTCAACATTAAAAACTGGTACCACCACACTAACCATCTTCTTTCAAACACTCCTCAATAATCAAAACTATCTTTTGGTACGATATCCTTCTATCAAATATTTTGTATGCCAATTTTCTTCCGTTTTCCCCCATTTTTTTCCTTACTTGCGGATGTTCTATTAAAAATCTCATATTATCCGCTAGCGCTACATAATCTCCCGCTGGGGAGTTTAACCCCATTTTTTCATTTTCAACCAACTGCATATACTCATCGCATTCTTGAGTATTCAAAACCGGTAATCCTGCCATAGCATAGGTTGCATGCTTGTTTATAATACTTGCAACAGATTTTTTTACAATAGGATTTACTAAAATATCACATTTTTTCAACTGGTCAATCATATTCTCTAACGATAGCATTCCAGTAAATATAGCTTTAACCTGCTTTTCTTTGGCATACTTTTCAAACTCTTTTCTTAATGGGCCATCGCCCATAATCAAGAAATAAACATTTTCGTTTACTTTCAAATTAGAAATCGCGTCCATCACACATTTAAGATCATAACTATGCCCTAATGTGCCACAATAACCTATTGTTATTTTGTTTGCATTAGATATATGTTCACTAAAATTTTGACTATTTTTCTCACTTATCTCATATTGTTCCATTTGAATTCCTAAATACACAACATTTACCGGTACTATTTGAACAACTTTTTGAATCCTTCTTTTATAAGTTTCAGACACTGTAATAACTTGGTCTGCAGATTTATACACTCTATCAGCCTTACATTTTAAAGGATATGTCAAAAGAGTATTGAGTTTTCCAAATGGTAAAACCATATTAAATGCTTCTGGCCACAAATCTTGCACATCAACTACTAGTTTTACTTTTTTCTTTTTGCAATACTTAGCGGTAATATAAGCCACATCTATACTAGGGATTGCACAATAAACAAGATCTGGTATTTTTCTATTTTTTAGATATTTTTTTAAATTAAAAGCCATTTTTTTATGACTCAATATTCTTCTTATTGAAACATTTCTTTTATATCCCGGTTCACTTATCAATGTCAATTTATATGGTAATTCATCAATCTCAGTTTCTAATTTATCAATCTGCATTTTAGTTGAATGCTCAAATGAACTAGTTACAAGTTCTATATGATAACCAGCCATTGACAACTTGGTTGCAATAACATTGAATCGACCTACTGCATTTTTTTTCGGTATGCTAGTATAATGCGCAACTATTAGAATATCTTTCAAGAATGCTCCTTTCAAAACTTAACTATTGATTTAAAAACATAACAATTTTACAAGTCATCATAATAATTGATGATCAAACATTGTTTCATTTTCTAATATAATAGGCTCCACATCTACGTCTCGTAGGAAAACATATGGTTTATCATAATGAAAAAATGGATTTCTCTCAATCCTATTACAATTGCCATCCTCCAAAATTCTAATAGTATCCTCAATAAGATCAAACCCCACATGAGCCATAACACCTACATAAGCCATATGACGAATATTAATTTCTGTCACTTTTAAATTTCCCTCCTTATCTTCTTTTAAATCAAAAGAAAGGATTCCGTGAGCTGATACATCTAACCTTTTTTCAAGGAATTTAATACATTTATCACAAAACTCGTTAATTCGATTCTCGTTTAAGAATCTACCAAAATGTGTATTTCCTGTCACATGCGAAGGTGCTGTATTTGCCATAACATATTCAACACACTCTAGTGCGGCTCCTTTAACATATTCGCCATTATAATACAGCATTTCATTTGCAAGATGCCGCCCTGTCAAAAATTCGCTCACGGTAAATTCTGGAATTTGAGCATTAATGAATAACCAGCTCTTATAACTATTGATATTATCCAATCTAAGTGATCCAAGTCCTCCTGTACCTTCAGTAGCTCGAATCCAACAAGGGAAACCAATCTGCTCCTTAACATCTTCAAAACGAGGATTCTCCTGCGTAACTTTAATTGTCTTAGGAATATAATCTGTTCCTTCAAGCAATTCTGCCATAATCGATTTATCTCTCAAAGACTCCGATAAACGTTTGCATCCCATAAATACAGGGCATGGAAACTTTTTGTTTATTTCATAATATGCCCCCCACTCCACAATTTCAACTTCTGGTTGAACAAAAGCATAATCTATTTTTTTTTCTACAACAAGTCTTTCTATCCACGGAAAATATTCCGGTGTATTACACTTCGGACAAACATAATATTCATCTACGAGCTTTTCTCCATTTTTCATAGTCATAAAAAAACCTATAGCTTTTTTATCAATATCACATCCAATAATCTTGTAGTCTGGATGCTTTTCTTTAATAATTGTAGCAAGAGAACGCGGTGTCAATCCACCGATTCCAGTCACTAAAATTGTTTTTTTCATAATACTATCTCTCACTCTCTAATTCAGTAGCTGTAATATAATATCCCACTCGGTCTGCACTTTTTAAGATTGGTTTGTCTGATATTAATCCCATTTCACTATGACGTACAATAATTTCCGGTTTATCTCTCTGAATATTTTGATATTCTTCATAATCCTCTTTAGTTATAATGTATTTGATACGTGCTTCTCTGGGTTTACCTATTTTCTGAAAATTTGGTTTTCTTCCACATCCACAAGCAATAACCATTCCCATATAATCATATCCAGTAGAAATTGGCACCAAGTCCGATCCTATGCAATCCCCGCCCATACGTGCACCAATTTCCATGAAGCAAATTCTCCCGTCTTTTGTAATTCTAAATTCTGGATGAACAGCCCCATACTTAATCCCCATTGCTGCAAATGCTTTATATAATGTTTTTTCGACTTTTTCCAACATATCCAGTGAAAGTTTAGCCGGTTGTTTATGACCAGTTTCCACAAAATGAGGTGCCCCTGTTGTTGCCTTTTCTGTCACAACAAGAAGTTTGTATTTGCCATCATAAGCAATACTCTCCCCACTGTACTCCGCCCCCTCAATGAACTCTTCCAAAATACATTGTTTTTTTTTCGACCATCCCATTGCATATTGAATTGCTTCATCAATCTCGGCGGGCGTATTAATCTTCATAACTCCTCTGCTCGAGCTTAAATCAACAGGCTTAATAATCAATGGATACTCAAATTCAGAAATACAATCCTTTTCAAATCCATCATCTACCAACACAAACTTTGGTCCATCCACTCCACCCTTTTTCATAGCACAGCGCATCAAATATTTATCAGTTGCAATCTTTTCCGTTTCCAAACTATTACAAGGTATTCCAAGCTTTCGAAGTAAATAATTCATCGGATGCATCGCTAATTCAGATGCAATAGATGCCACTCCACATGGCTCTATTTTCTGAACTTCTTTCCATAAAGTATCATACTCCATAATATTCACATCATGATACACATCCGCAGTTTCTTCGCCTATTGCACCAGTTTTCCATCCAAAGACATGCGTTTCATACCCCAGTTCTTTTGCCCTTATAATCAATGGATTTTGATATTCATTGGTTCCTAAAATAACTAACCTATTATTCATTCTTCTCCCCCCTGTACAAATTTTGGCATATTAGGATCATTCTCAAATGTTTTCAAATACTCTGGTCTCTCAACTGCTCTGACTATATGAAGTCCTCCCTCCTCCGTAACGCTTGGGATGCCAATATCTTCTTGCTTAAACACCTTAAAAAAAGTATCCCACAATATTTTCGCATCTCCTAGAAACGATATATTTTTAACATACTCAAAATCTTTCTCAAACCGTTGATTCCAGCAAAGCAGAGCCCTGCCGTTGATTTGAGCAAGACCTGTAATTCCCCCACGAACCGAATGACGTAAACTTTCCTTTTCGGTATAATAAGGTAAATAAAATGGATATAATGGACGCGGTCCAACTAAACTCATATCGCCCTTTAATACATTTAACAGTTCAGGAAGTTCATCTAAACTAGACCTCCTTAAAAAATTACCAAATTTTGTAAACCGTTGTATGTCTGGTAATAATTTTCCGTTTTCATCACGTTCATCTGTCATTGTTCGAAACTTAATCATTTCAAACGTTTTTTCATCTTTTCCACATCTCTTTTGTTTAAAGAAAATAGGACTTCCTAGCTTGACTCGTATCAAAATACATAAAAATAAAAACAAAGGAGAAATGATCAAAAATCCAATTAGTGTCATTACAAAATCAATAATCCTTTTAAAAATTCTTTCGTACAAGCCCCTATGGACTCCATATTTTCTATCAAGTTCTTTCCACATTTTCATTCTTCCAACAATAATTTTCTATTATTCAAAACAACCCCTAATTACATCAACAATGTTATCCTGCTGCTCCGCCGTCATTTTATTATCACTCGGCAGACACAATCCCCGATGGAAGATATCCATTCCCACATCAAGCGGCTTCCCATCTTTTCCAAGCGATCTCCCACTGATGTACGCATTGGTTTTCGCTCTCCCGTTACCTTCTCTTGTAACAAATGCATTCATGCGATAAATCGGCTGCATGTGCATCGGTTTCCAGATTGGACGTCCTTCCGCATTGATACTTGCGATTGCATCCAAAATTTCCGTTGGACAGCTCTTTCCTGCCTCACCTATATAGAGTGCTTCTAGTCCGCCGCGGACTTGCTTACACATAGCCCTTGGCTCGATGATCATACAGCTTAACCAGAAATTCGGTTCGCTGCTGGTCGCATCATATGGATTCATATGTACCGGAAGTCCCTGTAATCCCTTCTTGTATCGCTCGTAGATTGCTTTCTTCTGCGCAATATGTTCTTCCAGATAAGGGAACTGACCTCTTACAACACCCGCGATCACATTGCTCATGCGATAATTGTAACCCAATTCCTCATGCTGATACCACGGTGCATCCTCTCTTGACTGCGTGGACCATTTCCGTACTTTCTTTGCTGCTTCCTCATTATCTGTAAGAAGCATTCCTCCTGCGGAACCGGTTATAATCTTATTTCCATTGAATGAGATAGCATTATACATTCCAAACTGACCGGTCTGTTTGCCTTTATAAGTTGCTCCAAGCGATTCCGCCGCATCTTCGATCAGAATTGCGTCATGCTCATCACATACTTTCCTAATTTCATCGACTTTTCCCGGTGTGCCATACAGATGTGCTGTGACAACCACTTTTACCTCCGGATACATCGCAAATGCTTTCTCCAAGGCTACCGGGTCCATGTTCCAAGTATCATATTCCGTATCGATAAATACCGGAACTCCCCCTTCATAAACGACCGGATTGACCGTTGCATCAAATGTCATATCCGAACAAAACACTTTCTTTCCTGCTAATGCACCATGCCCTACCTCCGGCATGCCATACGCATCCATCCCAGCCAGCTTCACTGCCATATGAAGTGCCGCTGTACCTGCGGATAAAGCAACTGCATATCTGCAACCTACTTTTTCACAAGCCAGCTTCTCCACTTCATTGATATTCGCACCAACCGTTGACATCCAGTTGGTTTCATATGCCTCTTTTATGTATTCAAGCTCCGGTCCATGCATCGTCGGTGAACTGAGCCATACTTTATTTTCAAATGCTTCTCTTTCTTTTGTGAAGTCAAACATTTGTTTTCCTCTTTTCTAACTGTATTGAACACTTCGTCTCATAAACTAGTTTATTATATCATATATATACAGATTTTTCAAAAATATCTTCTCCTCTGACATCAATAAATTGTGTAAATCGCATCTCCCTATGATTTTCCCGATCACACACATATCCATCCATGATTCCAAAGTCACGGCAATTCTCCTGTACCAGAATTACAAGCATAGGACTAGAGGTTCCATATAACATTTCCAGCACTTCCGTGTGCTTTTTATCTCTCTCTTGAAAGGCGTCCCCATTCTGATATATCCAGGACTATACATACCATTTTCATTCGATTTCATCACGGAGACAATCTTACTGGCTCCTCCTCGTCTCTTGGGGGTTATGGCTTCCACGTTTTTCTGGACCTACAAACATACGTGGAAGTGTAATTGGTGAATTTCTCGCCAGTTTCAGTTCTAATGTCGAAAACAAAGTATTCACTTCATCTTTGAATCGACTCGCTAACTAAAATCATCTCATAAATTCCATTACTTACCCTAAGTTTTTGAACACTCTGATTCTCTTATTGCATTTTGCCATATTCCCCCATTAACTTCAAAAAGGTTGCCCTTTTGGGACAACCTTTCTTTATCTTTTGATGCTGATTTTTCTGTTGTCTGCCAACCGTCCGCCTCTCTATATGCGACCTAACTGTGGAGTTTTTCTGTTGCTCCCCAACCTGCCAGCCTATGAACTGGCTAAAATGTCAGATTTTTATGGTGTCAGCTCACCCAGACAAACTAATCTGTCTTTGTACTATTATTATATGAATTTGCTTCTTGTATGTCAAGAATGTGATCTCATTAATTATTTACCCCATCATATCACGTATTTCCAACATCTCTGCCTGCTCACTTTCCGCAAAGCTTCCACGCCAGAATGTTCCTTTCTGCACCAGCGGAACGCTCAATCTTCCTTGTTCACTTTTCTTACTGGTTATTTGCTTTTCTCCACCTGATACGAAGGCACTAACCGTTTCACCACCAGCTTCATCTGTGGATCATCTTCATATGCCGTCTTCTTCAGATCTTTCAAATGCTCAAAAAACTCTTCCCTGTCAAATTCAATCGGTTTTCCGATAAAAATCAGATCATTCTCCGTTTTCTGAAGTCCTTCCTCTTCTTTCAGACACTCTTCAAACATCTTTTCCCCCGGTCGAAGCCCTGTGTACACAATCGGGATATCCACATCCGGTTCAAATCCGGATAACTTGATCAGATTTCTTGCCATATCATCGATCTTTACCGGCTCTCCCATATCCAGCACAAAGATTTCTCCGCCCTTTGCGTAAGCACCTGCCTGTAAGACAAGCGATACTGCTTCCGGAATCGTCATAAAATAACGAATAATATTCTTATCGGTAACGGTAACCGGTCCGCCCTCTGCAATCTGCTTTTTGAAAAGAGGAATCACACTTCCGTTACTTCCCAGTACATTTCCGAAGCGAACCGCTACATAATTGGTTTTCGGAAAACGATGCTGCATTCCCTGAATAATCATCTCACAGATACGTTTGGATGCTCCCATGATATTGGTCGGATTTACGGCTTTATCCGTAGAAATCAATACCATGCGCTCCGTTCCGTTTCTTCCTGCTGCCATAGCCACATTATAAGTACCGAATACATTGTTTTTGATTGCCTCATTCGGACTGTCCTCCATGAGTGGCACATGCTTATGTGCAGCTGCATGAAAAACAATCGCCGGTTTATAATCCGAAAATACGGTATCCACACGATGGGTATTTCTCACAGATCCAATCAGCACAACCAGATTCAGATTCGGAAATTTCTTTCTTAACTCCTGTTGAAGGTCATACGTGGTATTTTCATAAATATCAAATATCACCAGCTGCGAAGGATGATGCGCCGCGATCTGGCGGCAGAGTTCACTTCCGATGGAACCACCGCCACCGGTTACAAGTACAGCCTTTCCCGCAATGTATCCCATAACCTCATCCAGATTTGTTTTCACTGGTTCCCGTCCCAGTAAATCTTCGATTTCCACCTCACGGAAATTTGAGACGCTTACTTCGTCATTCACAATCTGTGCCATACTAGGCAGAATCTTAATCCTGCACCCTGTGTTTTTACACAATTCCAGAATCTTTTTCTTTCGATCTCCCGGCAGATTCGGGATGGCAATAAAGATTTCCTGCACTTCGTATTTTTCTGCTGCCCATGGAATCTTGCTGTCATTTCCCACAATCGGAGCTCCCAGAATGGTGCTTCCTATCTTATTCTTGTCTGCATCAATCACGCATACCACACGATTGCGGATCAGCGGACTGTTCTCCATATTTTTTATCAGGAAATTCGCACTGTCTCCTGCTCCAATCACCATGGTAGCGATGGCATGTCTTGATGCATCTCCCAGATAACTGTGTCGTATGATACGCAGTCCCCGGTATACAAAGCGGCTTCCGGACACCAGTGCCAGCAAAAAGAAAAAATACAAAATATAATAAGAACGCGGCATGTTCCATTGGAACATATGCATCCCCAGACTCTGTATTGCAGCACTGAGCAGACACGCAATCACTACATTTAATAGTTCCTGCACACTCGCGTATTCCCACAGACTATTATACAGATGTATAATAAAAAATATCACAATTGTCGTAATCATATTTACCCAGAAATATTGCAATGCGGTCTCCAGATAAGGAATTCCCTGCTCACTCTTTAAGTTGAAATCAAAACGAGTCCAGATAGAAAGGATTTCCGCCAGAAAGATTGCCAATATATCGTAAATTATCAACAATACGATTCGTATATATTTTGCCGTTTCCCCCCGAAACCGGTTTTTCATTTGTTGCATGCCAAAATTACTCCCTATAATGTGCTCATTTTCATGACTTGTTTGATTTTCTCTGTTTTCTTGACTGTTTCTTTCCGGACTGCTTCTTTGCAGAAGTTTCTGTTGTCACTGCTTTTTCCGTTTTAAGGTCGTTCTGTTCCACGACAACATCATTTTTCTCAGAAACCGGTTCCTTTGCGAAAAGATTTTCTTTCTTAACCAGCATCCGGTTCACTGCAAGTCCCAGGCCAAGCATGCCCCAGAATACCGGAGCGGTACATACATTGGAATCATTTGCAATCCCTGCAAACATATATACCAGCACTGCTGCAAATAATCCAAATCCAACCCAGCTGATACTCTCGTGTAAATTCACTCTGCGATAGATGCGTGCCGACTGTACCAGGTACCAGAACAGAAATACCAGGAGCGCCAGGGTACCGAGTAATCCGGTTTCCACCCATTGCTGCAGATACCAATTATGTGCTTTCACATCATAGCTGTTTGCACTATACATATAGTTTTGACTGATATAATCTGCCTGCGGTACTTCAAACATATAAGAATTAGCACCAGATCCCATCAATACATGTTTGCCCAAAACCGGGATTGTCTTATTCCAGATATGACCTCTTCCACTCATTGCATTATCCAAAAATACGTTTGAAACCTTCGGATTCTCAAACTTCACTAATTTTCCTGCTGGATTCAGATACTCATATCCATTCTCATCGGTATTTATGAAGTTCCACTGCACACCATCAATCGTTGCACAAATTCCGGGCAAGCTATCTCCAAAAGATACCGGTTGCAGCTGTACCCCAGAAAAACGGCTGTCATCCATCGTTGTCACCTGGTTATCTGCATCCACTATCGTCTGACTTAACTCATTTCCATCCGAATCTTTGCAACTGATCTGTGTTGTTCCATCCTCTCCCACGGTATAAGAAACACTCAGTTTATTCCCGTGAATGTCAAGCACAACATCATCCGTATTGGTTTCTACTCCATTCAGAGCCCATCTGTCACTCATCCGGTATGTACCAACAATTGTATTTTTTATATTTTCACCTGCTGAGGTGGTATTTCCAAGTACGCTTGCTGCTATAATCCCAATTACCACTACAACAGCACCCACAACAAACAGTTTTTTCTTCCGGCTCAAAAGCACAAGTATAAGTACCACTGCTGCCAATGCAAGAGCCATCCATCCACTCGCACTGCCGCTTCCTTTCAAGCAGATGGCACAGCATACTACCGCTACTGCCAGTACTATCCGATGCCATATCTTTTTTGACGCAATAAACAGGCATACCGCCAGCACAATGAGCATACCAAAATAAAACGATAAAAAGTTCGGATTATATAATGTCGTATAAGACGTTTTTGATGGAAAATTAAACGTCAGCTCTTTTAAATTCTTCCACCATCCAGGATTTGTGATCAAATGTTTTCCGAAATTTGACTGAAAGAAGTCCAGTCCAAAATACTGAAATACGCCGATCACTGTAACAATAGCCATGCCAATGCCCGAAATTTTCAAAATGCATTCCACATGTTTTTCTTCATTCACAAAATTATATACATAATAACACAGCAGCATATACGCAAAAACTACCCACACAGACTCAAAAAGTTCATAAGTTCCACCGGATACCCAATGCTTATACTTTGAAAAAAGTGCTGACATCAGAACAAAAAGTCCATATACCATCAGAAAATAAAAAGAATTTTCAAACTGCAGGGTCTCTTTCTTCACATAATGCCGATACAACAGAATTGCAGCCATCAACACTCCAATGATTACAATCGCAATCATCTTCCAAGCAAAAAAGAAATCTGTCTGTGTATCTGAATTGGCCGGAAACCAGTCAAACTGCGACAGATTTGAATTATAGGAATACATATGTACAAGCAATGGCACAAACCCCATCATCAAAATGACGGGAATCATCAGCTTATTCGTCTTTTTTAAATTTCGATATCCATTCTCACTCAAAGTTTTCTCTCCTTAGTAAACAATTTTTCTAGAATATAATACCTCTAAACCTTCGTTTTTTCAACACGTAAAATATATATAATAGGTAAAAACTCTTTTTTGTTACTTGTGTGATACTTAAAAATTTTACAAATAAATGTGTATGATTGACACGATAATATAAATTTTTACACACGAAAGGAAGAAAAATGAGATTACCAAACGGATACGGCGGAGTCGTAAAACTCTCCGGCAACAGAAGAAGACCCTACGCAGCACGCATCACTACGGGCTGGCACATCAATGACATCACTGGAAAGCGCATCCAGCACTATCAGATTCTGGGCTACGCTCCTACCCGGTCAGAAGCTCTGCAGATTCTGGCACGTTACAACAATTATCCCATCGATGGGGAAACGCTGAAATTAACCTTCCGGGAAATTTATCTCCGATGGTCCGAAGAAAAGTTTCCTACCATCTCCCACTCCAACATCAAAGGCTATCGGGCGGCATTTGCCACTTGTGAAAACATTGCTAATATGCCATTTCACAATTTGAGACTCAATGATTTACAGCAGGTGATTGATCACAGCGGCAAGAACTATCCTACCCTGAAAAAAATCCGTGTTCTTTTTAACCAGCTCTATTCTTATGCCATGAAACACGAAATTGTCTCAAAAGATTATTCTGCCTATGTAAATATCTCGAAATACAAAGACCGGAATCCTAATAAAAACATACGGAGCTGTTTTTCCACTTCTGAAATTGCTCTCCTGTGGAAACACAAAAACGATCCCTATTGCCAGACAGTCCTCATGCTATTATACAATGGGGTCCGCGTCTCAGAGCTTTTGGATCTGAAAAAAGAAAATGTTCATCTGTCCGAACAATATTTTGATGTCATTGACAGCAAAACCGAAAACGGCATTCGAAAGGTTCCGATTGCTGACAAAGTACTCCCCTTTTACCAGCGCTGGCTTCATGACTGTTCCGATTGTGAATATCTCATCCATACTCTGGACAGCCAGCATTTTACCTATTATATGTATTACCACAATGTTTTCCAGCCTCTGATGTTTCGTCTGCACATCGATCATACACCTCACTGCTGCCGGCACACCACGATTTCCCTGCTCGCCGAAGCACATGTCGATCAGACTACCATCAAAAAAATTGTCGGTCATTCCGGCGCTATGTCCCTGACGGAACGGATTTACACGCATCTGGATGTACCTGCGCTGGTCGAAGCCATAAATCAGATTTAATCGCTTCTTGTATGTTGCTTGCGTGTTACTTGTAGAAGTGATTTTGCTTCCATTCATTTTCACAAACCCGGTATTTCCAGTACTTACGCCAAAAATACCATGCGTATTTCCGGTTAAGGTAACTTACAAAACTTCTACAAAGAAGAATGCTAAGGCAAAGACAAAGAAACTTACTTACACACTGAAAGTTGCTAAGGTAGGCGTTGCTTTATCTGGAGATTCAGTAGTAGCAGTTGGAAGCACAACTAAGTTAACAAATACTAAGAAAAATTCTTCAAGAGCTAAGATTACTTACACATCAAGCGATGATTCTATTGCAACAGTAGCAGCTGACGGTACAGTAACTGGTGTTAAGGCTGGTAAGGCAACAATCACAGCTAAGATTACAGTTGGTAAGGATTCAGCTACAACTACTAAGGATGTAGAAGTTAAGAACTATGTTCTTTCTACTGTAGCACAGAACAAGTTAACAGAGCTTACAGCTACTGTTACTGGTAATACAAAGAATCTTAAGCCTACTGATTTCGCAATCAAGAGTGAAGCAACAAACGTTGTTTACCCAGTATCTAAGGTAACAGTTGATTCTAAGGACGCTTCTAAGGTTACATTAACTCTGTTCAGTGAGTTAAAGGATGCAGCTACATATGATGTGACTCTTGATGGAATCACAAAAACATTCGTAGCTTCTGACGGAAAGGTTGCTTCTATCGGTCTTGATACAGCTACTGTTCCATATGCTACTGAAACAGAAGTTAAGTTAGTATCTAAAGATGCTAATGGTGTTGTATTAAAAGAAATGAAGACAACTGATGCTGATGCTAACTACAGTTTCACAATTGATCCTAAGGGAAATGGATATACAAACGGTTCCAAATTATACTTAAATAAGGTTGGTGACACCGCTGAGGCAACAATTGAGTATAAGACTGGAAAGTATGATCAAAACGGTAAAGCCGAAGGAAATATTGGACCAAACAAAGTTACAATTACTGCTGTTGATCAGGCTGCTGTAAATGGTTTTGCTGTAAGAATTGATGCTACTGGTAAAAAATTTGATAAAGCAAAAGATACCAATAAGATTGCAAAGGGTGAAACAAAAGCTGCTTATATCAAAATTACCGATGCAAATGGAAAAGAAGTTTCTGATTATTATAAATATTCAGTAGAGACTTCTGATAAAACAACATTAATGGTTTCTGGCTCTCTTGCTGATGATCCTCATTATGTTACAATTACAGCTGTAAAAAATGGTGCTGCATACCTTCTGATTAAGAAAGACAATAAGGTTGTTGGATCTGTAGCTATTGATGTTGTAGCAGAGAGAACTGTAGCAACACTTGAACTTGACAAGTATAGTGTAACAGTTTCTAAGTCCACCGACTTAAAGAATGCAATTCCTGTTAAGGCAACTGTTAAGGATCAGTATGGTGATGACATTGATGCAACTCTTACAGTAGAGTGCTTATCTACAGACGTAAAGAATTTAAAGGCTGCAAATGTAACTGGTGATACTTATTATACTTATGATGGAAAGAAAACTGTAACATTTAATTACACAGCCGATGCTGGTAACTATGTTTATAAGATTTCTTATAAGAAAGATGGCAAAGAAGTAGTTGCAAAGACTGTTTCTGTTGCAGTAAAGACTGTAGATACATCTAAGGTAAATGGTTGGAGAATTGATGTCAACAACGTAGATCTTAAAGTTGACAAAGACAATAAGGATGCTAAGAATGTTGTAATCAAGGTTATCGGAACAAACGATGGTGTTGATGCTAAAGAAGCAACAATTAATTCTTGCGAAGTAAAAGACAAAGATGGTAAGACAGTAACAACTACACCTAGTGGTTCTGCTATTGTAGTCAAAGCAGTAACAACTGTAAATAGTGGTTCTGCTATTGTAGCAACAAAGGTTCTTCCTGTTGGAACGTACTCTGTAAAAGCAACTGTAACTGGTACTGATGGAAAAGATGTTATTCTTACAACTTCTTTCACTGTAGAAGATAAACAGGCTGAAACACGTGTATCCGTAGAAAAGAACAGTGTTTCTGCTTCAACAGTTGAAGAAGCATTACAGAAAGCTATTACTGTAACATATGGCGATAAGACATATGGAAAGGTTGGAAACGCTAAGAATGATGACATTATCATTACAAAGGTAACTGGTACCAGCAATGTTCAGGGGGCATTTGATACAACTGGAAAAGATAAGAAAAAGCCAGCTAGCCTTAGTAAGGGTGAATATTTCACGGAAACAAAAGCAACAGTAAAGATTGAAGTTGACCCTGATGTTTTCGTAGTTACAGAACTTTCTGTACCAGGAGCAATTACAATCGAGTAATATAGTATTTTGATTATTACTTAAAACAATTTGAAAAGAGCTGCTGTACTTGCTGATCTAATTCAGCGGTACACAGCTCTTTTCATTTTAATATAATATTATTTTAGGAGGTAATATGCCTAAAGAAAAATTAAATAATGCTCAAAAACGAGAATTAGGAAGAAAAAATCCTCGTGGAGAAGAGATCTCAAAAATTGCTCATGATCTTGGTGTGTCAAAGTCAACTGTTTATAGAGGGAAAAAAGAAGGAATATTACAAAATCAAAAAGAGGATCTGATACAGGGACTTTTAGATGGAAGTTTAAATCTTGCAGTAAAGTTCAAAAATGTAAATGAAAAATAATTTGAAGATCATATTTCAGCACGATACAAAATGGTATCGATCTATAAAATTTTGGCCGTGCAAGGCACGACCGAAAGAACTTGTACAATAGATAAATTTGATTTATCTCAGACTATAGAAACAAAATATACCCAAATCAAACAACTGAATCAATCCCTGTCATCAACCGAGCAAAACCTTTTAATAAAAGAACTCCATAGAGACTGTGACTATTATAACACTCTTTCCGATATAAAAGAAACAATTACCATAGGCTTAATGGGGTTTCCACTCTTGCTTTCTATTTATAGTTTGTGGGTTGATAGAAATGGAATTAAATTTTCTGATTATACGTCAACTCTTAAGTATATTTTGGCTTTTTAATATTTTCTGTCTCTTTATCTTCGTTATAACATCAACCTTAAAAAATCACTGGGTAAATAATGCAAAATATCTGCTGGATATTTTGGGAGATGAATAAAATGGACTATCCGCTGTTTAAACGATGCTCATCTACAGATTCTCTCTTCATTTCATATGCAACTAACTGTTTCAAAATTTTCCGTTATACCTCTACTGGGATTTGATATTCTGCTGATACTAAATTTTAGTTTGTACTATTTCTCTTTTACATAAAATATTTTTAGTTGTCGCAAATCATAAATTAAATCATCATATATTCCGTACATTATCCCTTCAATGAATGGAATCAAGGTATAAACTGCAACAAATATTAATATACAATACACCAATAATAATATAACATTACTAGCTCCTACATTAGATGAAGTAAATAGTTGTTGAATAATGTATATTGTGATTGGTACAATTAATACACTGAGAGCTTTAACAGGTTTTTTGATTGGCAAAAACAGATTAGCATCCTGTTTGGCTTGATTAGCTTCATCAATCAATAAGTCGATTTTTTGCGTGGTAATTGGCAAATTATTTTCTTTAAATAAATCAAGTAAAATATTCATTCTGTCTGTTGAATATTCTTTACTGTTTCGTATTAATACAGACAGGTCTCTGGTATCTGACAAACTTTTGTGCAGAAAAATTATTATGAATATGCTACCAATAAGTAATGTAATTCCAAATGCCAACTCACATTTTGCTATTTTAAAACAACAACCTATTATAATCATCAAAAAACCTATTATTACAATTATTTTTTGATAAAACGGTAACTTTCGAAAAGTAATGGTTGATTTTAACTGTTTATGTTTCTTTTTGTAACTAAGCATAAAAGTACTAAATCTCATGTTGTGTCCACCTCATAAAAAAAGAGGTTGCTTCGACAGCCTCTTTTTATAAAATGTAATTATTTTAATGTAATTGCCCCAGAATTAGAGTTTCCGGGTTTATGGGGTCAGCCCCACAAATTCTAAACTTACATGGTCTTATTTCAAAAGCAGGTGATCTTTCTCCTAAAATAAGACTACAACATCGTGCGGTCGCGCTGCTGAGAATCCGCGGTTAATTCCGATTCGGCACAATCGGGTAGGCGGATACATCAAAAATAAAATGCGGTTAGTACCTACCACAATGTGCCGTTGGACAAAAATTTACCTTATACATTCAATTTTACACCTCTATCGGGATTTGATATCCGGCCGCAGACATTTCTTTTTCAAATTCTTCTACAGAAAGATTCAGTTTCTGGGCTCCACGCACAATTCCATAATCACCTTCCTGTACGGACATAAATACTTCTTTTTTACGACCTTCTGCAAGTCCTTCCTCCCGGCCTTCCTCGCGGAGAACATCTTCATATTTCTTTTCATCAAATTCAGTAAGACACATATCACACACCTCCCTGCGATGCTGTTCCAAAAAATCTCTGAGAATATTTTCCTCTATGCATTCCCTGACGGCAAGATCAATGGCTTCTTTTAATTCCATGGAATCCCGGTATCTTTTGATCTTTGCAACAAAGACCGCGTATTCATATAAAACGTGGCAACTGTCCATGATGGACTGATTTTTTCCACTGTTTATGTTGATCATTGTGGCTGTCCATTCATATTCACCAGCTCCGGTATCTGTTTCAAAGGCATCCGACAACCGCAGAGTCCTTCTTTCTTCTTCCATATCTTTTTCGCTTCCATTGTAAAATACAATGTAATGGGGACGCGGAATTTTCAACAGATGCTTGCTGTACAGCCGCTCGGATCGGTGAATCAGTTTCCGGTACAGATCCGCATAATACAAAAATCCCCGGAGCGGCATATTCGGGTTATAGGAACTCTGATGTTCGTAAAGGCTCAATGTTTTGTCAATCAGAAATGAAACATCATTTTTGTATTTCATGTAAATGACATCTTCCAGAGTTGTATACTCCAGATCATCCGGATCGGTATATGAGGTATGGTTTACCGCATTATACAGACTCAGGGCATTTTCTTTGTTTTCGCCAAACAGTTTCCGGAATACGGTGTCCTTATATTTTTTATTTACATGAATGTCATCATTTGTTTTTGTCATTGACTGTCGGGATTCCTTTCGTTAAAATCCTTTGTTTATCTACCTATATTATAGCATATGGCACAAGGATTACAACTGAAACAATTTGTCACTTATCTGTTTCTTATGTGTTAATTGTGTGTTACTTGTAGCGCTAATATTACCTCCATTTATTTTCACAAACCCAGTATTTCCAACACTTCCGTGGAAAATACCATGCGTATTTCCGGTTAAGGTAACTTACAAGACTTCTACAAAGAAGAATGCTAAGGCAAAGACAAAGAAACTTACTTACACAATGAAAGTTGCTAAGGCAAGTGTTGCTTTATCTGGAGATTCAGCAGTAGCAGTTGGAAGCACAACTAAGTTAACAACAACTAAGAAGGCTTCATCAAGAGCTAAGATCACTTACACATCCAGTGATGAAACAATCGCAACAGTTTCTGAAGACGGAACTGTAAAGGGTGTTAAGGCTGGTAAGGCTACAATCAAAGCTACACTTAAGATTGGTAAAGATACAGCTACCGCTACTCAGGAAGTAGAAGTAAAGAACTATGTTCTTTCTACAGTAGCACAGAACAAGTTAACAGAGCTTACAGCTACTGTCGCTGGTGATACAAAGAACCTTAAGGCTTCTGATTTCACAGTAAAGAGTGAAGCAACAAACGTTGTTTACCCAGTATCTAAGGTAACAGTTGATTCTAAGGACGCTTCTAAGGTTACATTAACTCTGTTCAGTGAGTTAAAGGATGCAGCTACATATGATGTAACTCTTGATGGAATCACAAAGACATTCGTAGCTTCTGACGGAAAGGTTGCTTCTATCGCACTTGATAAAGCTACAATCCCATATGCTACTGAGACAGAAGTTAAGTTAGTATCTAAGGATGCTAATGGTGTTGTTGTAAAAGAACTTAAGTATGGCGAAGCTGATGCTAACTATGATTTTACAATCAATACAAACGGAAACGGTTATACAAACGGTTCTAAGTTATACTTAAACAAAGTTGGCGATACAGCTACAGCTGAGATCACATACAAGACAGGTAAGTATGACCAGAATGGTAAGCCAGAAGGAAACATTGGACCAAACAAGGTTACAATTACTGCTTCTGCTCAGTCTGAGATCAACAACTTTGCTGTAAGAATTGATGATTCTGCAAAGAAGTTTGACAAGGCTAAAGATACAAATAAGATTGCTGTAAATGAGACAAAGGCTGCAATGTTCAAGATTCAGAATGCTGATAATCAGGAAATTTCAGACTACAGCAAGTATACATTTGAGTCATCTGACAAGTCGGTATTAATGCTTGCTGATAACAAAGTAAGTGCTACTTATAATTCTATCGGAATTACAGCATTAAAGAATGGTACAGCATATATCCTCGTTAAAAAGGATGACAAAGTTGTTGGTTCTGTTGCAATTGACATTGTAGCTGAAAGAGCTGTTGCAACTCTCGAGTTAGATAAGTATGATGTAACACTTTCTAAAAATTTAGCATCAGATTCCAAAACTGTAAATGTTACATTAAAAGATCAGTATGGTGATAAATGGTCAGGGGATTATAACCTCAACATTGAGTGCCTTTCTACTGATGCAAAAGATTCTAATAATAAAACTTTAGCTGCAAAAGATGTTAATGGTGTTACCTATTACAATACAGTAGCTAAGACAGACAAGAAAGTAACATTTGTTAACAGTGCTGCAAAGGGAAATTATGTATATAAGATCTCTTACAAGAAAGATAATAAGGAAATCGCTGCAAAGACTGTAAGCGTAGCTGTAAAGCAGACAGATTCTACTAAGATTTCTGCATATCGTCTTGATGTTGATAATAGCAATGTTGATATGAAAGTTGACAACGACAACAAGGATACAAAGACAATTAACGTCAAAATGATCGGAGTTGCTGACGGTGTAGATAAGACAGTTGTTTCAGATGCTAAGTATACTGTAAAGAAAGCTGATGGAACTGTAATCTTCGCAGGAACAAAAGATGCTAAAACTACAACAAATGATGCTATTACTGTTAATGCCGATGGTGTTTTAGCGGTTACTCCAGTTAAGGTTACTACTACCAGTGGTTCTGCAATTGCTAAAAAACAGCTTGATGCAGGAACATATACTGTTATTGCTGAAAAAGAAGTTACAGAGAATACAAGTACTAAGACAGTTACAATTTCTACACAGTTTACACTTTCTGATTCTCAGGCTAAGGCCGAAGTTGAAGTAAAGAATGAAAAAGTAGATGCCAATACTGTTGGTAGCATGTTAGCAGATGCCATTATTGTAACATTTGATGGTAAGACTTACACATCTGTTTCAGGTATTACTGATAAAGATGGTGCATTAGAAATTGGTGAAGTAAAAGTTAAGAAGAATTCAACTGGAAGTACAGAGCTTACAGGCGCTGATATTTCTGTTGCTTCTGGAGACTACTTCAACGTTACTAAGTTAACAGTAAAAGTTCAGGTTGCTGATGGTGTATATACATTCGTTTCAGTATCTGTACCAGGTGCTATTACTGCTAAATAGTTTAGACTGAATTAAATTTATTCATCTAACCTTAGAACCCCAGACGATTTTCGTCTGGGGTTTTTCTATAAAATGCCAATTATAATTTTACTCGTTCACCAGAAATCTCAATATTCGTATTTCTTAAATCCGCCTTTCCACCAGAAATAGAATTTTTCTTAATGGTAATTGAATATTCTTTTACAGAGTGTTTTGGAACATTTACTTTAAAAGAATTATTGGAATAAGAAGCTATTCCTTTATTTTTTTGATTGATTACAGAAACATGAAATTTCGGAATAGCGGTGATTTTTTTATTCGTACCGTTGGCAATTCTAAATTTTATAACCATATTTCCATTTGCTTGATAAGCTGCATGATATGCACGAATTGTATATTCATTGATTCCGGAATCCTCTATGGTAATTTTCTTACCTGAATACTCATTTGCTTTGATTGTGACTTTACATTTTAAGGATTTTCCGTCACTTAAGTGTGCAGTAACCGTTGTTGTTCCAATTTTTTTACCAGTAATTTTTCCTTTCCTATTTACAGAAGCAACTGAAGAATTGCTTGAAGTCCAGGAGGTAGCAACTCCATTGTTTACTTTAAGTGTTTTAACAAATCCTTTAGTGATGGATAATTTATTGCTGCTTAAACTGACATTATTCGAAAGTTGTACAATTTTGGCATCAAATTTAGTTTCCTGATCAAATACATACTCAACAGAGTAACTTCCTTTTTTTAATTGATTAACGACGTACTTGTATGTATACCATCCACGTCCATCTAATATCCATGAGTCGTCATAATTTGTTAATACCATGGGATTGCCAACTACTTTTCCAGAACTGTTTTTAATGGTGAAAGTGACACCAATAGGAGCTGGAACAAAAACATTAATTTCAAGATCAGCAGTTACATTCAATTTGATAGAATATTTATTACTTGCCAATATATCTGCATTTTTTGATTGCTCATAAACCAATGTCTTATTTGCAGCATAAGTTTCCATTGGTTGATAGAATGAGAAGGTCAATATTAAAATCAACAATGCTGTAAATATAATATGTGTTGTTTTTGACCCCTTTTTTATATACATAATCGTTTTCCCTCCTAAACAAACAAGGCCGGAACAAATGTTCCGACCTTGTATTTTTTCATTTAAAACGAATCGACCGAATCGACTTATTTTAAAGTAAATGCTGTGTTAATAGGGCACTCTACTACAATTGAAGCACCAGCATCATTTACAACAACAACCTTAACAGATGTGATATAAAGAGCCTTTCCATTCTCTTTAGCATCAGCACTTACGATACTGAAATTCTGTTTTATTCCGTCATAAGTATAACTAAACTTATCAGAATTATTTAACTCTCTAAGTAAATCAACAGCATCAGCTGCAGCATCTCTAGTAGCTGTCTGAGAACTTGCAGCCTTAGTATCAATTTTCGCGATAGCTTTTGTCTGAGTATTGTCTAATACAAATGTAGTATTAAATTTCTTATCAACACCACCAATTGTTGCAGTAGCGGATACAGAATATGTTCCTGCTTTAATATCTGTTGCAAGTTCGTATGCATTTACAGTAGAATTTAAACTGTAAAGAGACATACTACCATTCTGACCAACAACCTTTCCATCTGGATTCTTAATTGTAATAGCTGCATTAGAAACAACGCTTACCTTCGCACCCTTTTGGTACTCACTTACAGATGTTGAAATGGCTTTGTTAGCAAAATCAGCTGCAACAGCGTCAGATGCAATCGCAAGATCTGCTTTCTGATCTGATACAGAAAGTCTGTAAGATGCAGTAGAAGGAGTATCTGTTACATTTACAACATTTACTGTCAATACACGAGATACAGTTGCATTAGTATCACATTTTCCATCAGTAGTATGTGCAGTAAGTTTTACCTGATAAGATCCTTCTGCTAAGCCCGAAGCATTAACCGTAATCATACTTCCTGTTGTTGTATAAGTTACAGGGAAATTCGTAGTACCTTTCTTATGGTTTGTCTCAGCTGAAGGAGCACTTAATACTTCATTGTCAACTGTACTGATAGAAATCTGGCTCTCGTACTGATCATATGCTTTAATTGTTTCACTATCAGATGTAAGCAATTGTCTTGAACTACCAGTTGCATTGTTATTAACAGTCATTGCATCAAACTTAAGGTTTGTAAGCTTTCTGGTTTCCTGAACAATTACAGGTAAAGACTTAACAACTTTTCCATCTGAATTAAGAACATTGATATAAGCAGTTCCGGCCTTAACACCAGTTACAGCAACTCCAGTAGATCCTTTTGCATCACCAGCAGATGTAAGAGGTGTCTTGTCAAGAAGTAAAACACTCTTATCGCTGGACTCAACACTGTACTGTGATGTCACATCAGCATCACTGGAATTTTTGATATAGAAAAATGCATATGCAGTATCTTTTACAGCAAGTTTATTATCAGTCTTAACATCAATATTCCAGTTTACCTGTGTATTCTTTGCATTGATTGTGTAGTTGAAGTTTGAAAGTGTTGCATCATCTTCAACAGCTGTAATTGTAAACTTCTTTGTGATCTTGCCAGTCTCAGCACCAGTTGTCTGATCATACTTGTTTGTATGATATGTAACCTCTGCTGTAGCAGTATCGCCAACATTTAATAATACAAGTTTGTTTCCATCTGTGTAACCCTTATTCTCTGTAAAGTTAAAATCTACAGATCCATCATTGCTTGCATCAGAAAGAGTAAACTCTTTTACAACTACCTGATTCTTGTCAAGGAACTGAGCCTTTACTTCTGTTCCAGCTGTGCCCTTAACGATTGTTGTTGTGCTTACACCAACATCTGCAACAGTACCATCTGTAGCAGTAAATGTGACCTCTGTTCCATCATACTTTACAGAGTATTCTTTTGCATCATTCATCTCAGAGTAAGTATCAATTTTAACTGTCTTCTTGTCAGCAGCAACGCTGATTGCCTTTACAGGATATACAACATTGTTAGCTGTATTTGTAATAGTGATATCCTTCTTATCAAGTTTAGAAGTATCACCAGCGAATGTTGCTACAATCTGTGAAGCCTTCTTCTGAGCAGCGGACTTTAAAATAACATTCTTTACTTCTACATCCTTAGTAGTTTCAGCTGAATCCTTACCAACGGTAATCTTAGCTTTGATTGTTACCTTACCAGCCTTAACACCAGTTACTGTACCGTCAGTTGCTACTGTTGCAATAGAATCATCGCTTGATGTGTAAGTAATCTTAGCTCTTGAAGAATTTTTCTTAGTATTTGTTAACTTAGTTGTGCTTCCAACTGCTACTACTGAATCTCCAGATAAAGCAACGCCTACCTTAGCAACTTTCAGTGTGTAAGTAAGTTTCTTTGTCTTTGCCTTAGCATTCTTCTTTGTAGAAGTCTTGTAAGTTACCTTAACCGTAACTTTAGCGGTACCTGGCTTAACACCTGTAACCTTAATCTTCTTTGCTGCTGTCTTCTTAACAGTTGCAACAGACTTCTTGCTGCTTGTTGCAGTTACTTTAACTGACTTCCAAGACTTTGGAGTTTTAACTGTAACTGTCTTGTAGCCCTCAGAATAAACTGTGGCTTTTGTTGCGCTAAGCTTTGCTGTAGAAGCTGCCTGTGCGTTTGTAGCAGGAACTGCTGTTACAACCATAGCTGCAGCGAGAGCAAAAGCTAACACTTTTTTGCTTGATTTCATGTTTTTTCCTCTCTTTCTTTTTGACTAACTTCCATCTCTTCTACTCGTTTAACCCTGCACGTTTAAGTTCCTTCATCTTCTCTTCCAAACCGCTGCGGACGATTTTTCCAGTCCAATGTTCTCGCTAATTGCCTCCACTGACCTCCTCGGTCTTACTGTTAAGTCCATCGTCAGTTTCATCTACAGACACACAAATCATAAATGACCAGAAACTTTCGTACATCAGACGTCGGCGTAGAGTGTGATATCAACGTTGATTGTCCAGCATCAAGATCAGCAAGCTGAGGTTCCGATGACTTATATTTCTAATATGTATCTGCAATTGTAAGGTCTGTCTGGAACAAGTTCCAGTTTCCATAGCCTCGATAGTAGTTCATCACTTGTCGTACTATTTATAGTACTCTTTTAACTACTCTACGTGACAATCATACACCAAGTATTGTATCTTTGCAACACCAAAATTACATTTTATTGAAAAAATTCTTTAATATTTTCTTAAGCATTTAAGAGTTTTTTCACTTTTTTCTATTATTAAAACTATTTCACGCGTAGTTCGAGTGAAACTACGCGTGAAGATAAACAATTCTATTTAAAGTAAGCAACTCCGGATTCGAAGATCTTCATATCCTGCTCTCCGTAGATGTTCATGGCAACGGCCTCACCGCGGCGCTCGCTGTGTGCCATTTTTCCGAGTACACGTCCATCCGGACTGGTGATACCCTCGATCGCCATGTACGAACCATTGACATTCCACTCTTCATCCATGGTTGGCTCGCCGGCTTCATTGACATACTGGGTGGCAACCTGTCCGTTTGCAAAAAGCTTGTCCAGCCATTCCTTCGGAGCTACGAAACGTCCCTCTCCATGGGATGCTGGGTTGCAGTATGTTGCACCAAGCTTTGCCTGCTGCAGCCATGGGGATTTGTTTGTCACGACCTTGGTGTATACCATCTTGCTGATGTGGCGGTTGATGGTGTTGTAGGTCAGTGTCGGGGAATCCGCACTCTGTGCCTGGATCTGTCCGTAAGGAACAAGTCCCAGTTTGATCAGCGCCTGGAATCCGTTGCAGATACCAAGTGCCAGTCCGTCACGTTCTGACAGCAGTCTGCTTACTGCCTCGGTCATCTTTGCATTCCGGAATGCCGTTGCAAAGAACTTTGCAGATCCTTCCGGCTCATCTCCTGCGGAAAAGCCGCCCGGGAACATGATGATCTGTGACTGATCGATTGCCTTGACAAATTCATCGACAGAATCACGGATGTCTGCTGCACTCAGATTCTTGAATACTTTTACAATTGTATTGGCACCTGCACGCTCAAACGCTTTCGCACTGTCGTACTCACAGTTTGTTCCAGGGAATACCGGAATGAATACGGTCGGCTTTGCGACTTTGTTCTTGCATACATAGATATTCTTGGTATCATATACATCACTCTGCACTTTTTCCTTGCCCTCGGTTGCGCGGGTTGGGAAGACTCTTTCGAGTGTTCCGGTCCAGGCTGCAATTGCTTCCTCCATGGAAAGTGACATTTCTTTGTATACAAATTTCTGTGCATCGTTCACTTCACCGACAACAACTCCGGATGCTTCTTTTATAATAGGAAGAAACTCCTCTTTTACTTCTGCAACGATATTACCAAATCCCGGTGCAAATAATGTTTCTGCTGTGACATCCTCTGCAATGGTGACACCTAATTTGTTACCGAATGCCATCTTGCTGACTGCTGCTGCCAGACCTTTTCCGTCAAGTGCATAGGCACTGCGGATTGCACCCTTGCCGATCAGCTCATGAATCTTATCATACAGTTTCATCACCTGTTCATATACCGGCAGATCGTATGCGTTCTTTTCGATCGTAAAGAGTACCAGCTTATCTCCTGCTTCTTTCAGTTCCGGTGTGATCACGTCTTTTTCTCTTGCCACATCGACTGCGAAAGAAACGAGTGTCGGCGGCACGTCAATATCGTTAAAGGTTCCGGACATGGAATCTTTTCCACCGATGGACGGCAGACCAAAACCGATCTGTGCATCAAATGCACCGAGCAGTGCTGCAAACGGCTGACTCCATCTCTTTGGATCTTCACTCATTCTGCGGAAATACTCCTGGAAGGTGAAGCGTACTTTCTTGTAGTCACCACCGGCGGTCACGATACGGGAAAGGGATTCCAGTACGGCATATACCGATCCGTGGTATGGACTCCAGGAGGATAAGTACGGATCAAATCCGTAGGACATCATGGTTACGGTATCGCATTTTCCTTTCAGAACCGGAAGTTTGGCAACCATGCTCTGTGTCTCAGTCAGCTGATAGCGGCCGCCGTATGGCATGTAGACACTTCCCGCACCGATGGAACCGTCAAACATCTCGACAAGTCCCTTCTGGGAACATACATTAAGATCCGCAAGCATGGCAAGCCATGCTGATTTGTTGTCGTTTTTCTGTAATGCATCTGCAACTTTCGGAAGTTCGATCTTTTTAAAGAAGTTGTCTTCCTCTTTTGGCATCTCGACTTCGACATCTGCTTCCTGATGCGCACCGTTGGTATCGAGGAATGCACGGGAAATATTGACAATGTCTTTTCCTCTCCACTCTAAGATCAGTCTCGGCTCCTCGGTAACAACTGCCACCTCGGTTGCTTCAAGGTTTTCTTCTTTTGCATAAGCAAGGAACTGCTCGACATCCTGCGGAGCGACAACGACTGCCATACGCTCCTGGGACTCGGAGATTGCAATCTCCGTTCCGTCCAGACCGGCATATTTCTTCGGTACTTTGTCCAGATTCACGCGCAGTCCGTCTGCAAGCTCACCGATTGCTACGGACACACCGCCGGCACCGAAATCGTTACATTTTTTAATGATATGGCTGACTTCTTCCCTGCGGAACAGACGCTGCAGTTTACGCTCAGTCGGTGCATTACCTTTCTGTACCTCGGCACCACATACAGACGTAGACTGTGTGTTATGTGCCTTGGAAGATCCGGTTGCTCCACCGATACCGTCACGTCCGGTACGTCCGCCAAGAAGGATAATTCTGTCTCCCGGATCAGAGGTCAGTCTCTGTACGGCACGTCTCGGTGCGGCACCCATGACAGCACCGATCTCCATACGTTTTGCTACATAATCCGGATGGTAAACTTCTTTGACATATCCGGTTGCCAGTCCGATCTGATTTCCATAAGAGCTGTAACCTCTGGCTGCCTCGCGCACGATCTTCTTCTGTGGCAGCTTACCCTCAATCGTATCTTTTACGGATACGGTTGGATCTGCGGCTCCGGTCACACGCATTGCCTGATAGACATAGGTTCTTCCGGAAAGCGGATCACGGATGGCTCCGCCTAAACAGGTAGCAGCACCACCGAACGGCTCAATCTCGGTCGGATGGTTGTGTGTCTCGTTCTTAAAGTTTACAAGCCACTCCTCTGTCTTTCCATCTACTTCCACCGGTACCACGATGGAACATGCATTGATCTCGTCAGATTCTTCCTGATCTGCAAGTTTTCCTTCTTTTTTCAGACGTTTCATGGCAAGCAGTGCCAGATCCATCAGGCAGACAAACTTGTCATCGCGTCCCGCATACAGTTTCTTGTGGGTATCAAGATATTCTTCGTAAGTCTTTTTGATTGGTGCCTGGTAAAATCCTTCATCAAACTTCACATTTTTCAGTTCTGTCGAGAAGGTGGTATGACGGCAATGGTCACTCCAGTAAGTATCAAGCACGCGGATCTCTGTCACGGACGGATTCCGCTTCTCGGTATTTTTGAAGTAATTCTGGATATGTAAGAAATCCTTAAAGGTCATGGCAAGATTTAAAGAGCTGTACAGTTCCTTCAGCTGTGCTTCTGCCATGTCGATAAATCCGTCGAAAACTGCCACGTCTGCCGGCTCATCGAAATTCTGTACGAGGGTATCCGGCTTGTCCATACCGGTCTCACGGGAATCTACCGGATTGATACAATACTTTTTGATCGCCTCTAACTCATCCTCTGTGATGTCACCCTTGATCACATAGGTCGTCGCGCTGCGGATGATCGGCTCCTCATCCTCATTTAAAAGCTTCACGCACTGCTCTGCGGAATCCGCTCTCTGGTCGAACTGTCCCGGCAGGAATTCTACGGAAAATACGTTTCCGCCTTCTGCGTCAAAGTTCTCCTCATAAATATCATCCACTGGTGGCTCGGAAAATACTGTCTGCAATGCCTTCTGGTAAGTGGCATCCGATACATTTTCCACATCATAACGGATCAGAACACGCACCTGATCTGCAGCGATTCCGAGATAATGCTTTACCTCATGTTTTAATTCTTTTGCCTTTACGGCAAAATCCGGTTTCTTTTCTACGTACACACGACGTACATTGCCCATTGGATTTACCTCCTTCTTTTGCGAAACGGAATGCCCCCTGTATTCGGGGGCATTCTATTGATCTTTATGTTATTGTATCATGGGTTGACAATTAAGTAAAATTAATATCGCTTACGATATCTATTACCTGTTCTTATGAAATTACTGTACGGTAATTGCACTGTCCGTTACAACGCCCGGAGTGTCCGGTTCCGGCTGATCCGGCTGATCGGTACCCGGGTTTGGATTTACAAAATTAATCTTTACTTTCAGCTTTCTGGATTTATTTCCTGCCGTATCTTTGACATATACGGTCACACTGTAAGTTCCGTACTTTTTGTTTTTCATGGCAGTAACTGCTTTCTGTACTTCCTGGGTATTTACGAAAACATATTTTGAAGCAAGTTTCTTCTCCAGATCCTTTGCCACTACATCTGACTTAATTGCGGAAACCAGTTTTTCCTTGGAAACGGCTTTATTGTAGGTCAGTGTCTTTCGCTTCAGGCTGATGGATGGTGCTTTCGTATCTTTTACGGTAATTACGATGCTCTTTTGGGTCTTGTTTCCTTTGGCATCTTTTGCGGTGTATGTAATCTTATATTTTCCGGTCTTTGCCGCATTGACTTTTCCGGAAACGGTAAATTTAAGTGTCTTACCTCTGTAATCGGTAGCTTTCACACCCTTTTTCAGATCTACTTTGCTGTTTGTTCTCTCGATGGTTTTATTCTTGATTCCCTTAATCGTCGGGCGAAGTTTCAGCCATGGATTTCTCGGATCCGGATCGGTTGGGTCCCATCCGCGGTACGGACTGTTTACATCAATACGGATCGGGGTAGGTTTGCCCAGCGGTCCCGGATCTTTGCTGTCATAGATGGTTACTTTGGTTCCTACCGGGCAGTTGTCATAGATCCACTTGGCATCTTCCACATTCAGACGGACACATCCGTGGGATGCCGTCTGTCCCAGACGGTTATAAGAATTGTATGCCAGCCTGCTCGGATCCTGTGAACTGTAAAACACAGAGTGGAACAGCACACCACCGTGAATACGGCTGCAATACTGTCCGTACACACCGCCCATAAGTGTATGCCAGCGGTATTTTGCCGGAATCGAAAATGTTCCTGTCGGGGTGGCATTGTTGACACCGACAGAGCAGGCAAATGCTTTGACCGGTTTGGTATATTTGCCTTTGGAATCAAGTGCATATACGGTCACACAGTTCTGCTGACGATTGATTTTAATGTAATATGGCAGTTTTGCTGCCTGAGTTGTAACGGGTGTTCCTGCGAACACAAGCAGCATGAGTGCCGCCATCAATCCGCATAAGGTTTTCAAAATTCCCTTTTTCATGATAATCTCCTTTTCTCTCCTTTGTGAAAGGTATATAATATATCCTATACTATACTATACTACTGAGGATATGATCGATGGATATCAATTATGAATTATACAAGGTTTTCTATTATGTTGCAAGCTCTCTCTCATTTTCGGATGCAAGTAAGAAGCTGTTTATCTCCCAGTCAGCGGTAAGCCAGTCTATCAAAACACTGGAACGCAAGCTGGGACAGCCGCTTTTTATCCGCAGCACAAAAAAAGTGCAGCTGACTCCTGCCGGTGCTCTGCTTCTGAAACATGTGGAACCTGCCATGAATCTGATCTCACGCGGCGAAAGCCAGCTTTTAGAATCCGGCTCTCTTGGTTTAGGACAGCTGCATATCGGTGCCAGCGACACGATCTGCCGCTATTTTCTTCTGCCGTATCTGCAGAAATTCCATCGGAAATTCCCGGATGTTCCGATTAAAATCACCAATGCCAGCTCGATGGGCTGTGTAGACCTGTTAGAGCAGCGCCGGGTAGATCTGATTATCACAAATTTTCCAAACCCGCATCTGAATCCTTCCTATATTCAGAAAACGGTTGGCTCTTTCTCGGATGTGTTCGTCGCCAATCCGGCATATTTTGATCTGGCGGACCGCATCGTTCCTTTCTCGGAGCTTGGCACCTATCCGCTCATGATGTTAGACCGCAAGAGCACAACGAGTGAGTTTCTGCACCACATTTTCCTGCAGCATCAGCTGGAACTGCTGCCTCAGGTAGAGCTCAGCAGCAACGATCTGCTCATTGACATGGCTCGCATCGGTCTTGGAATTGCTTTTATCCCGGATTTTTGTCTGAAACACAAGCCGGAGGATCTCTTTCTCGTCCGCACGCAGGAAACGATCCCGCAGCGGCAGCTGGTGGCTTCGTTAAACCCTACCCTTCCGGTTTCTGCCTCCACCGAAGAGTTTTTAAAGCTCCTCCCGGACGTCTGACCAGAACCGGCTCACTTCTTCCCGCAGCTGCGGCAGACCACAGACGCTTCTCTTTTCCCATTCTCTCGGAAAAAGCGCTCCGTATTCGCGCTGCAGGAAACGTTCATCCAGCAGAAGGATCACGCCGCGGTCCTCGCTGGTCCGGATCACGCGCCCTGCTGCCTGCAGGACTTTGTTCATTCCCGGATAGCGGAACGCATAGTCAAATCCGGACAATCCCCGCTCATCATAATAATTCTTTAAAATTTCACGTTCATCGCTGACCTGCGGAAGTCCGGTTCCCACGATGATGGCACCGATCAGCCGGTCGTTTTTCAGATCAATGCCTTCCCCGAAAATTCCACCCATCACACAGAACGCAACGAGTGTCCCCTGGCGCTCTTTTTCAAATTCTTCCAAAAACGCTTCTCTTTCGTGTTCTTTCATATTACTATGCTGCATCAGAATCTCGCACGAATCGGCCGCCTTCCCGGCAAAGACCTCATATACCTCCTGCATCAGCCGGTAAGACGGGAAAAACACCATGTAATTTCCCTGCTGTGCTTCTGTGACTGCACCGATATAGTCCGCGATTTTTTCGTATTCTTTTCTGTTCCTCCGCGTATATTTTGTGCTCACATCCCGGCCAAATGCGAGAAGTCTCTGTGTCTGGGCAAACGTACTCTGCGCATAAATGGCATAGTTATCCTCGTCCGTGGAAAGTAGCCGCTTGTAGTATCCGATCGGCAGGAGCGTTGCGGAGAAAAAGATCGTGGAATTGCTTTTATCGATGCATTTCTGCAGATTGACCGACGGATCTACGCAAAAGAGCCGGATCCGGAACTGGCCTTCCTCCGTCATCTGGCTGTAGATCACATAGTGGTCATCCACCAGATCATAGATATTCAGGAAATTGCGCAGCGCAAAGTAAAAATCCAGCACCGTTTTCTTCTCCGGAAATTCCTGCGGTTTTTCCAAAAATTCATCCATCTGGGAGGCCAGCCGCATAAGGTGGAAGGTCAACGTTCCCACACTGTCCAGAATCTGGTAGTGCTCACACTCACGTTTCATTTCCAGCATGGCTTTGTTGCATTTGTCCAGGATACGGCAGATCGTACGGCTGTGCGCTTTCATGATCCGCTTCACTGCAAGCACGTCTTCTTTGTACAGATCGGCACTGTACATCTCCCTGCTGCGATCCACGAGGTTATGTGCCTCATCCACCAGGAACAGATAGTCTCCCTTTATCCCCTCCTGAAAAAAGCGTTTCAGATATACATTCGGATCGAATACGTAATTGTAATCACAGACAATATTGTCTGCCCAGGTTGCCACATCCAGACTCATCTCAAACGGGCACACCTGATATTCTTTCGCCTGCGCTAAAACTTCCTCTCTGGTAAACAGGTTGGATTTCTGCAAGAGATCAAACACCGCATCGTTCACCCGGTCAAAATGCCCCTTTGCATATGGACAGTTTACCGGGTTGCAGTCCATCTCTTCACACAGGCAGAGTTTTTCTTTGGCTGTGATCTGGATGACTTTGGCACGGTATCCCTGTTCTTCCAGCAGTGCGAACGTTTCTTTTGCCACAGTTGCTGTGATGGTCTTTGCCGTGAGATAAAAGATCCGGTCTGCCAGCCCTTCTCCCACTGCTTTTACCGCCGGAAAGATTGTGGAAATTGTTTTGCCCACTCCGGTCGGTGCCTCGATAAACAGGTTCTTCCCCCGCAGAATGGTGCGGTAAACATCGGCAACCAGCTTCTTTTGTCCCTGCCGGTAGGGAAATGGAAACTCGAGTGTATGAATGCTCTCCTGCCGCTGTTTTTTCCATGCGATCTGCCAGTCTGCCCATTTCCGATAATCTTCGATCAGATGCGTAAACCACACGGTCAGTGTCTCAAATGTATAAATTTCCCGGAAATACCGAATTTCTTCCGTATCCAGATTGCAGTAGGTCATCTGCACGCCGATCCGCTCCAGACGGTTCTGTTTCGCATAGATATACGCATAGCACATTGCCTGGGCTTTATGCACGTAGACCGGCTGTTCCATTGCCGCAACGTTTCTATATACACCCTTGATCTCATCGATGAAGCTGATTTCTTCTTCCGGAGGGATTTCTGCCGCAAACTCCTTCTCCGGTTGCAGCACAGACTCCGTCGCAGCCGGCAGATCCGGCTGAAATTTTCCATAGGCGATTCCGTCTGCACGTCCTTCCACGACCAGTACGTAATCGTTGGCTTTCCATTCAATTTTCAGCGGTACTTCCGCCTGGTAGGAGGTGTCCATGCTTTTTTGAATTTTCCGGTGGATACGGCTGCCTTCCATCATGGCCTCTGCACTCGCCAGCTTTCCGGCACGATTATCGATATCTCCTGCCCGGAAAATAAACTCTACCAGATTTCTCACAGATATATGTAATTCCTGCATGTACACCTCCTTTCTCCCGCGGGTATTTTCCTGTTGTATGAAGCGGGTTTTTATTTGTTCCATTATTTTACAATAAAAAGCCCCGCTCCGGAATACGGAGTGGGACTTAAAGTTCCATAGTCACGATATAATAATTGTATTATGCCACTGCAAATTTAGCAACTACGTTTTCGAAATTTTCATTCTTTCCACCGTAGCAAACCTGAAGATTCTTTTTTACGCCAAGTCCAATCATACCAAGCAATGACTTTGCATCAATGAATGTTCTGTCGCATTTTACATCAATATCAAAATCACAACCACCTGCTGCACGTACAAAATCCTTAACTTCATCCATATCTGATAACCGAATTACTTTAACAGTTTCATACATAATCCAACACCTCTTTCTACCTTTAAACAACATACTTTTATTATCATCCCCAAGTTTAGAAAAGATTATGCCACTTTTTTTCTCATCTGTCAAAGTTATGCAAACTTCGCATTTCTCCGGTTTTTCCTGCATAATGACGGTAATCGCGCAACCGTTTCCATCAGATTCTTACCGTTTTTTTTCGTGTATTTATATTTATACCTGCTATCTTATGCAATTTCTCCAAAAAATTGCCTTTCCAATCACCAAAACAAGCATTTTTTGATGAAAACTATTTTTATCAAAGTGGTTTCCCACTTTTTTTCAGAATATCCACATATAATTCTCCGATCGGACTGACCTTTATCCCCTTGTGACGGATATAGCCGATCCGCATCTTTTCGCTCTCTGCCAGCGGTACTGCCGCATAATCATTTCCGTTTAATTCTTCACAGATAATCCCGGAACAGAGCGTATAACCATTCAGCCCAACCATCAGATTCAGCATGGTCGCCCGGTCATCCGCATGGATCATCTTCTTATATTCATAGGTACTTTTCATCTCTTCGGCAAAATAAAAGGAATTATTTTTCCCCTGTTCGAACACAAGACATGGATATTCCTGCAGTTCTTTCATGGAAATTACATCCCTTTGTGCCAGCGGATGTCCTTTCCACAGATATACATAGGTGTCACAGGTAAACAGTTCTTCAAAAATCACATCATTTTCCTTGAAAAGTTTCTGGAGTACTGCTTCATTAAATTTGCTCAGGAAAAGAATCCCCAGCTCACTTTTCATGTTACGCACATTTTCGATTACCTGATTCGTCTGTGTCTCATGCACGGCAAATTCATATTCGTCCATTCCCACCGCCTTGACCACTTCCACAAATGCCTTGACCGCAAAGGTATAATGCTGCATCGACACAGAAAATTTCTTTTTGGATGCAGACGAAATATAACGGGATTCCAGCAAATGATACTGCTCCACGACCTGCTTGGCATATCCGATAAATTCCTCTCCCTCTGGTGTAAGCACGATTCCCCGGTTTGACCGGATAAAAATGGTGATTCCTGCTTCTTCTTCCAGTTCGCGCACAACCGCAGACAGATTGGGCTGTGAGACAAACAATTTTCGGGATGCTTCGTTCATGGAACGGCTTTCTGCAATCGTAATTACCTGATGTAACTGCTGTAGGGTCATATGTCTTACCTCTTTTCCTTAAGCAAATGATCTGTTATATACCGGACAAGGATCTGAAGTATCCATGCAATCACAATGGAACTGCATACCAGCACCAGTTCGTAACGCAGATGGCATGTATGAAATGCTGCTCCCTTCATAAATTTTCGTATGGTAACATGTACCAGATACAATTCCAGCGAATGAGCACCAAACCATTCTAGTATTCTTATAACCGGGCGCATAGATAACTTGGAAAAGATCCAGGCAATTCCCGCACAACATGAGATATTAAAAATTCCGGTCACATACCTTGCAAAAATAGGAGATCCACTTGGAAGCATGGTGAGCAAATAGCCGGATAACGCAAAAAGAATCAACCATTTCCAATAACTTTCCCTTTTTTCATAACTGGATCTGCCATAAAAACAGCCCGCTATAAAAACAGGCAGACGAAGCAAAGCAATATTTACATTTCCAAACACCTCTTTCTCATATAATGCAATTACAAGTGCTAATACTGTAATAGCACTTACAATAGAAAGCAGACGGATCTCTCCATCTATTGCGTCTCGTGCGCTATCAACAATCTGAAAGACATACGGATAAATCAGATAGCATAACAACATCAGGCCAATATACCAATAAAGCCTGTCTCCATCACTGAAAAATGTGATAAATGTAAAGTCTTTTATGGCTTCTCCCCATCCTGTTTTATCCACACAGACATCTAATAAAATATAAGAGGGTACGGCTACGATGCAATAAGGAATCAGGATTCTTTTTAATCTTCTTATGTAAAAGCTTCTAACATCTGATCTTTTTTTCATGGAATAATATAATCCCAGACCAGAAAAGAATAAAAAAGCATCCACACTTGATGATGAAATATATCTCCAAAAGAAGGAAATCCAGCCACTAAAATGATAGGAATAATAATGACAGTCCTCCGTAAAATGAAAAACTATAATCAATATGATGGATATTCCCATTAACGCACCCCGATATTGCGAAAGCACGCTGTTACTTGTTTTTCTCATATATATTCTCCTCTATAAAAATTTAATTTAAATTACTATAAATAAAAAAACACCTAAACAGGTGTTTTTAAAGAACAGGGGATGAGAGAATCGAACTCCCACCAAAGGTTTTGGAGACCCCTATCATACCATTTGACCAATCCCCTATAT
>ONZS01000120.1_pt1 | contig 97777 bp, 66 predicted proteins | sample 1670921 | NCBI WGS metagenome assembly ONZS01 (sample SAMN06348104, study PRJEB24527) | human gut metagenome | biome: human gut; feature: ankylosing spondylitis patient; material: feces | host: Homo sapiens | place: China | collected 2015-10 | reverse complement strand
CGAGGTCGATTGTAAATACCCACTGATTACCAAGTGTTCTAGTACCATTAGCTCTTTGTCTCATGGTCTGAACTGATTGGATACGTGGAATTTTAACCTTCTTACCGGCAATACTGTTCAAAGCTGACTCTGCATCTGCCGATTGTTTCCACAAATCAACAGCTGTACCTGATGCAATCACAGCCGGTAGGTTATTACCATCAGCATCCTTTGCACGAGTAGAATCATCATTGTAAGGTACAACAGCTTTTACGAATGAACTGAGATACAATTCTTTCGGTTGACCATTAACCTCGACAAAGATACCAGGAGCAGGATTGCCATTGAACTTACGTATAAACTTAGATGCTTGCAAATCTTCACCAGAAGGAATAATGAATTCATCTCCTTCAGCAAACATATTGCTACCATCATTTACACGTACTTCAATGTTAGCAAAACTAACACCACTACCAACTTGACCACCAGCAACTTTAACTCTCTGAATTGCAGTTGCAACATTTTGACTTAATGCCATAATACTTAATTTATTAAAAGTTTAATCTATTCCCAAGCTAGTTAATTGTTCCTATATTGCCTCTTGGGACAGACAATGTAGAAGATAATGTTTACAAGTACATTATCTAAACTTAACAATATACATATCGTCAACATACTGTAGGCGTTATACATTTAGGCTATATTATAAGTTTTATAGTTAGGCTATATTGGTATATTATATAATATAGTATAGATAGTGGGAATTGCCCCACTATCATTCTAAAGCTAGTTAATTGTTCCTATATTGCCTCTTGGGACAGACAATGTAGAAGATAATGTTTACAAGTACATTATCTAAACTTAACAATATACATATCGTCAACATACTGTAGGCGTTATACATTTAGGCTATATTATAAGTTTTATAGTTAGGCTATATTGGTATATTATATAATATAGTATAGATAGTGGGAATTGCCCCACTATCATTCTAAAGCAAGATTATTGCTTTAGTGCTTCTTCAATCCTGTCTTTTAGGTTTCTGACGTACCCTTTGAGAGCGTCCTCTATTTCTCTCTCGTCGTTTGAATATCTAAAGGTTTGTGCCAACCAACCGTAAAGTTTTAAATTGTAAATTATTATTTATGTAAGCAGTTTAAAGACTTGCTTAGGTCTGTAATGTTATGCGAACTCAAACCCAATTAAAGCGGCTGGCACTTCAAAAGGTCTACCCGTTCTTGTCGATATAGAACGGGCATAAACTTGGCGATAGCAAATTATCTCCTTGCCTCTAACAAGGTTTGCAAATATTTCCCCCAGTTCTTTGTTTGTTGTGTTGGGTGTAACTTTCGCCCTAACTTCTTTAGCAATGGTTGAGTTGTTGATAACTTCAACCGTCTTGCCGTCTTGTCTTTCAAATGCCTTTCTTAGAATGGTAGAAAGCCAAAGTTCTTGTTCTTGTCCGTCCTCGTCAATGAGTAGAGCAACCACGCTAACCGTATTGCGTTCGTTTGATTGAGCAAAGCAATATTCAGCAGGTGCCAACTTAAACCGCTTACCGTTTTGGTATGGTGATAAGTCATCTTTAGGAATGGATGCTACTTTGTTAGCAAGTTGGTTGAACACTTGTGCATTGTCTTTGTTAATTCTTGTAAAACCTTCTAACATGGCTCTAATGTTTTGACACGCTGGACTTCCTTCTAGTCCGTTAATGGTTTGTTTCGGGTTTGTGTCATTCACCCTAACGACTTGCCGTTTCCCTCTCGCACTGGGGCGTACGCCTTTGTCGCTAACTTTATGTAAGTGTTATAAATTTAGGCTTGATTTTTCTAACGAAACCCCGAGGGGGTGTTTCGTAGAACACTACCCTCCCTCTTGTAACTTACATAAAACCATAATCCTACACTGTAGCAAGACTTGCAATTCACGAATCTAACAAATATCTACCAATAGAATTAAAATATTATATGACTAATTACCTCAATGGGGAGGGGGTGTAATTTTGGAGTACCTAGTATTTGAGTTCGCCTATATTAAATATATTTAAGCATATACCATTAGGTAGTGTATCTAAAATCCATTACCTTTGTATTACTTAGTAATAAGGAAGAAATAACATATTAATTATAAAATTTTAAACTATGGCTAAAGAAGTAAAAGAAACTGTAGCAACAGAAGAAGGTAACAAGAGCCAATGTGGTAGTTGTGAACCCAAGGAGGATTCTATCATATGGGGTAAGATTATAGTAGCTAAATTAACAGTATTAGACAAGATTATCTCTGGAATGGAGAATGGTTCTAATATTGAGCATTGTTTAACATTATCTAATATTTATAAGAATTTATGCAATTAAAATCTATACTTGATAAGTATGATGTTATAGAGGCACAAGTACTCTATAATAAGGCAGTAGAATTACTACAGCTAATTAGTGATGAGGAATTAGAAGAGATATTTACTAGACACCCAGCATTGTTCTCTAAGATTACTAATGTTCACTTAACACATGAACAGCTATTAAGGGATAAGCAGGCTATTAAAGATGCTATTGATATATTCATAGAGACTATTGAATCTCGTAACCTTAGTAAGGATGAATTTGATGCAATGACTCTTGATGATATTAAAGACTATCTTAATAGTGTTATTACAAGTAAAATTCCAAGTCTTCACAGAATTATTAATGAACTAGAGGATAAGTTTAACAATGATTCCAGAAATCAGACAAATTAAAATGAATCTAACTCTGTTTGAGCAGGGTGTAGAAGAGTTTATGAAGAAAGCAGAACAGGTTAAGAATGATAATATAGCACTAGCTAAGGAGAACTCCGAATTAAAGGCTAAGATTCTTGAGCTAGAAAATAAACTAAAGAAATAATGACTATTGATGAAATTGAATTATATGATGTAGAGGCTGTTGATGAAATATTATCACACCTATCCGATGAAGATGCTAATGTTGTACAAAGAGCAATATCATCTTTATGCGGGATGATTACTATTAGAGATAAATATATTAAAGAGCTAAGGGAAAAGATACTACAAGCTGGCAACATTCTAGGTGCTAAGACTATCACAGAATATGAAACTAAACGTATTCCAGGCTGCATTCAAGACATTGCTCCAAATAAGAAGTGGTCTAATATACTATGATATATTATAATGGTGGAGTGTGCTATATACTCCTTAAAGAGGGGAAGTATACTGTAAAAATCTCTCATGTGGTTCCAACTAATCCTCAGATTGCAGAGGAGTTATTACTTATGAATATAGCAAAAGCCCATGAAGAGATGGTCAGACTAATAAAGACAGGGAGAAGATGAGCATTAGAAATATAAGTATAAATATATGGTAAGAGTAACCGATGATAAAGAAGTGAAGGAAGCTGTATTAGCAGGCTTACAAAGGAACAAGGAGAAGTATGGTAAAAGATACTGTCCTTGCTCCTTAGTAAGGAATGATGATACAGTATGTATGTGTAAAGAGTTTAGAGAGGAGGGTATGTGCCACTGTCAATTATATGTAAAGACTAAGGATGAAAGTATTCAGGGATAATACTATCAATAAAAATTAAAGGGGAACTTAGCTAAGTTCCCCTTACTTGTTTACTTATGATATTCGTGTACGTTATTAAATTTAACACATATATCACTCTTCATGTATATTTCTACATCTTCATCTTTAGTAAACCAATGCCAACATTCCTTCTCAGTAGGGAAGTGGTCTTGTTCAAATCTAATAGTCTTTAATGGCTTAGAGTGTTTATCCTCTGTCCAAATCCAAACGTCCATCATAAAATGTCTCATAATTGTGTTGTGTTTAATTATTAGTTAGCATATCTCTCTTGCCCACCATAAAAAGGCTCTAATTTCTTCATCTTTGATATTCTCATAGAATTTGTCTGGGTCTTTCCAGTATTCTTCTTTAGATAAGTTAAATTTATCTAGCACTTCTTCTATTCTTCTTACCCAATCTTCCGCTGTTGCTGTCATAATTTATTTGGTTTTATTGTTTATAGTAATAGGAACTCCAGCTATGGTAGCATATTTAGAAAGCCATTTAGCAGCTTCCTTCCAATCAGTAATAGATTTGAAAAACAGCCCCATATTATTGTCTAGCTTAGTATCCTTTACATAATTCTCAGCTGCATATCGTAGCATATCCTCTGTTATCTCCTGATTAGGGTCATCTAAACCATAGTAATCCTTTAATTGGGACCCTCTTGCTGCTAATTCAGTTCCATTCTTATTACTAAAATATCCAGGCTGTGATATATGTTTATCTATATATCCTGTGTCAAATCCCCTAGGAGGCTCTGCTGGAATGTGAATAGCATGGTCTACTTCATGGCTTATAACTCTCCTGATATTTTTTGGATTTCCTCCATACTCATTAAATATCTTAAACATTCCATCCTTACCTATGTATATGTTACCAGAGCTTGCTGTGGCCTGTGCATCTGTGTCTTTAGCGTAGTTAGCTACCTTATATAGCAAATCGGCAGGATTCTCATCATTAACTACATGCATATCTTGTACCATATTATCTAAATACTGTTGCGGTTCTCTATCATAGTAATGAACATTGTAAAACTGGGATGGGCTTCTATAGTCCCATGCATTCCTCCCAACTCTGAATTTAGTCTTTCCATTTACAGTTGCAGGTATATTATCGAACCCTCCCTTTATTAATCTATCTGAATGTAAGTCCAAAGGCTCCTTTGGAGAATTGGGAGTAGCATAATCTGGCAATTTATAACTTTTGTTATCTGGCGTAATGTAGTCACTTTCACGAAGAATATCTCCTATCCTTGCTCTAGATAGATAGTCACTAGCTCGACCATTAATCTTCCTCTTTACTAATTGGTTAGCAACTTTCTTCCCACCCCATCTCAAACCTTTACCTACCTACTCCAGTAGCAATAGTAGCTGCGTCTACAAAGTTAAGAAATCCATTTAGATTCTCCAAACCTTGTTGCATCTTTTTATCTTCTACATATTTCTTATATTCCTCGTCAGCTTTCTTACTACCTTGCTCTCTTTGCCACTCACTTCTATTGTCTTGACTAACGTAAGATTGAGTTGGAGTATAAGTTCTCTTTATTAGCTTTGGAGGAATAGTAGGTTTAGCAACATAGGTATTATCCTGCCTTGTTACTAAACCTTCATTCTGATATTTAGGTATTAGTTTCATAATATAAGTATTCCTAAAACTATTCCTAACAAATCAGCCAATATATCATCCCGAGCCATTAGGTCTTACTTCATCATAGGCTTCTTTACCAAATGAAGCTATCAGAGCTAGAGTAATTCCACTAACTATATTTAAGACTAATCCAAATATTACTACAATAGCAAAGCAGCATATCATATGTAATATTTTATCATTCTTTAGAAACTTCTTTATTTGATTTATCATGTTTATCAAACCTCTTCCAAATGCCAGTTATTGAATCTATCCCAAGTAATGCCATGCAGCATACTAAGAATGTATCTATCATTAATGGGGCTTGGATAACATGGACAGTACAATATAGTAATACTACTATAGCTACTATCCATCCTAATACCCCACATACTCTCTTACTACTAATACCAGAGTGGGAAGTAACCATCCCCTTTATAAAGGTTATAAATTTCATACTCTTAGAAATTAAACATCTGTATTCTACTAGCTACATCCGTTCCACTTCCAGATTTACTCCAATGTTTATCAGATGGGTTGGCTAATCCTTGTAGATACTTCCTAACTCCACCATTACCAGCTAACCATGCTCCACCTAATAATCCGAATTTAGTATATCCTTTCTGTGCAGCTAGTTCTAAATCTTGCTTATTAAAACCTCTCTCAAATTGTTTGGCTAATTTAATAGCAGCTTTTATTTGTAATTTAGGATTATTCCTAAATGTCTCTACATCAGTTCCAGCATAGGCAGAAATATTATTATACTTCTTACCATCTTGCATGAATTGGAAATATCCATAAGCAGGAGCACCAGCTTTATTCTGAATTGCACTATTAAATCCAGATTCTTGTTCAGCCATTTTAGTAAGGAACTGTCTATAGTTCTTAGCTTCTGGGTCTTCTTGCTCTACTTCATCATACCATCTATTAAATTCATCTAATCCTTTGGACGGCTTAATATTGAATAGTTCTCTTTTCATGGGTTGTTCTTCTTTAATAACAGGTTGTTCAATTGGTTCCTCAACCTTAGATTGTACTACTATTGGTTCATCTCTAGTAATAGGAATATTATATGTACTAAATACATTTGGGGAACTTAACTCTAACCTTGGAATATCAATGCTTGGAGACTCTACTGGGATATATGATACAAACTGTAATCCTTCCTGACCTTTCCTAATCCTATTATTAGAGTATGTAGGTCTGTCCGATTTCATAAACTTCTTCCTCATATCTCTCTTATTATTAAGAGCTTTGGAGTTTCTTACTAATGGAGAGTCTTTGAATTTGAATCTTCTACCATCCGATACTAAACTTCCTCCCTTCTTAAGAGTTAGTAATGAACCTTGCATTAGGGGTTCCCTTCTTATATATGGGTTCTTAGGAATACTGTCCCAAACTCTCCTACTACCTATACCATTAGAGTATTCATTGAACTCTTCTATATCTCTAAACCTTAATGGTCTAGAATCCTTAACTACAGATTGCATTTGGTATCTTCTATTCTCAATACCAGGATATAGTTTATTATATCTTTCACCATGACTAAACCCTTGACCTTTAGCTGGCTTAAATGATTGAGCTACTCTTTGAAACCAAGGACTTCTACTTATTAACGGGTCATTCTTGAATAGATACATTCCTAGTAAATTTCTATCACCATTATTACCTTCTGGTGTTGCTGAACCAGTATATGTAGACTCATTACTTCTTATGTCTTTTAAGGACACAGAGGCATTACCTTTGGTTCTTCTTCCTACCTTATAAGCTGCAATTCTAGCTGGGATCTTCTCTACATTAGATAAGAACGGCATTACTCTATTGATAGTAGCCATAGCAACATTAGTAGGAGTACGTGCCTCCCTGTTAAATATCCAATGATTCTTATTAAGAGCATTCCAGCCCAAGTCAGCATCTCCCTTAATAAACTTAGTAGCTAATCCATTCTTAGTAATATTGAGTCCTTTACTCCCACCATATATTGCACCTGGGTTTAGATACTCCCCAACTTCAGATGGAATACCAGTTTTACCTTCGAGCCATTGTCCAAATCCACCAGTAGCATTATTAACAGTTTCACTACCCAGTAATCCTCCCAATACTGTAGCTGGAGTTGTTACTAATGCAGCTCCTGCCATTGCAGGCATTACTGTTCTTTCTAAGCCTACTAATGGGTTAGTTTCATTTCTCATTGAAGATTTAAACCTCTCCTTAGCTCCTTTATTTCTCTCGGCAGCAGTTCTAGTATCAGTAGATGGTGTTCCTCCTAAATCAATAAGCTGAGCTTGCCTGGGTTTAGCCTTAATAAACTCAAAAATAGTGGGCTTAACCACTCTAGCATTATCCTGCCTAGCTACTATATCACCTCTTTGCAACTTCTTTATCCTCATATCTAATAACATTATTATGTAATTTCTTGTGACAGTTAGAGCATACTACTATGCACTTATTCATCTCCTTTATAAAAAGAGGAGTGGGGAGATTCTTAACTGCCCTAGATATAGTATAGAGTTTATTCCTTATATGATGTAACTCTAAACAGCAGTAGGTAGTCTCCCCACATATACAACATTCTTTCTTCCTCTCTCTTAGTAAGCTTTTGTTAATTTTAGCTGTTTCAGCATTCTCCGTCATAATTAATCATTAATGATGCCACTTAGCTGCATTCCTAGCGAAATTAGCTCTCTTCTTTTGTAATGGAGTAGCATTAGGATTGTTAAGTACAGAACGTGCATGTTCTTGAACACTTTGTCCAGCTTTCTTAGCTGATGCTGTAAACTTACCTCTATTCTCTTTCTTAATATGGATACCACTTCCATTCTTACATCTTGGTATTAACTTACTTCCCTGTCTAAACATAGGAATGCCATCACAATCTACATTACTACACATCTCCTTTAAAGAGATATACAATGCCTTCAATTCTCTCTGATTTAGTTCCATAATTAAATAAGTTTATGTTTCATTTTTTTATTTACAAAATTAATCATTTTCATTATGTAAAACAACTAAATTGCACCACTTAATAAATTCCTCATCTGATAGGGAGTTCCTCATTATATTTACAGTTTTACATACCAGTCTAATATTGTCAATGGAATAGTCTTTACCTGGGTTTATCCTATCTATTGACAGATTAGTGTGAGTATCATCTTTAGAATATGTTAATTCAAGTCCTGTTAAAGTACATCTATGATTTTGTTCTTCATACAAATTTAATATGTCCTCTATATTTATCAGCACCTCATATTCTCTCTTATATTTAGATTTTGTATAATTACACTCGTATATTATTTTAGATATATGTGACTTTAATGGATTGGATTTTAATTGCATACAGTCATTACAATTAATATGATATTCTCCTCTTTTTGGGTTATGTCCTGGAGTTTTACTAAATTCAGATAATGGTTTATATGTTTTACAACTTAAACAGTATAGATTTCCATTACTGTCAATTTCTTTATATCTAGTATACTCTGACCTTAATAATTTCTTACATTCCTTACAGTATGAGTCATATCCAGTAGACAAGTTTTTATTTTTATGAAAGAATTCATCAGTCATTGGTTTGTACTTTTTACACTTTGGGCAGTACTTATAATGTGCTCCATTTATCTCTTTTACCTTTAAATCCTCTTTACCATTAATCAATTTACGTTCTCCCATGATTCATTTTATATTAAGTTTAAACTTTACTTTTTTATGTCGCAAGTTATCACTAAATTTGCACATTATCAAATGAAAGATGGTAAATTATAAATAATGGATTGATGAAAATGAATTAGAGTTTAATTTTAGACAGACTAACATTCAACAATTAAAGGAAATAGATTAATGTCGTTAAGTAGACTAGAAGCAATTTATGGCTGGATTAATAACTTAGGTCCAAACGTTAAGACTATCATTATTATAGTTTTATCAATAATAGTATTGGAAACAGGTTTTAGAGGTCATATGAAACTTATCTTACAAGATTATACTGAACAAGTCCAGCAGGAAAAGTACCTCGCTGAGGAATATACAAAGATAATCTCCCCTTCTATTAATGAATACATTGAAAGAATATTGGTACAGGACAAAGAGGCGTCTAATGTTATCCTAATGAATTACCACAATTCCTTGGTTAGTACTCATGGATTATCGTATAGGTATCTTACAGCACTAACTGAGAAGAAGAGAGGTCTAAACACTAGGAGCTGTCTGAGGATATGGAAGGAGTTAGAATATACAAACTATGGAGATGAGATTGAAAAAATAAATGAAAGTAAGTCTTTAAGGATGGATAGCATTCAACAGTATAGTACAAGTCTTCCAAATTTAACTGAGTTGTTACAACGTAGCAAAGCTAAGTCAGCTGCGTTCTACACATTATCAGGTGTAGATGGACCTGTAGGAATGTTAATAGTTATCTATCCTGTTAGGAAGGAGTACTACCTGGGATATTATCAATCTATAATAGCCCCATCTCTTCAACCTCTTACAACATGGTTAGATTATAATTCAGTAAAGGATAAATTTAAAAGGCTATATGAAAGTGGACAAGCAGAACCAGAACGTTTGCTACAACGATGAGAAGCATATGTACTGGGATGAAAATGGAGTATATGTATCAGTAACAACATTAATTGGCAAATTCTGCCAAGATTTTGATAAGGATTTCTGGTCAGGTTATAAGGCATTAGAGAAGTTATTATCAGCAGACGAATTTAAGGCTGAGAAGTCTCAGTTACTAAACACACATAAGATAGATGTTAAATACTTCTGTGATATGTATGGGTTTACTGTTAATGATTACAATAAAGCTCAGCAGGATATTTTAGATGAGTGGCAGAAGACTAATGCCGAATCTTGTGAAAGGGGTTCTAAAATTCATGCAGAACTAGAAGGTAAATACACTTCTAAGAAGCAATGCGAAATAAAGAAGTTTGGGCTTGGGGGTAAATTTGAAGTGAACACCAATGATTCTTTAATGAAGCATAACAAGGATTTACTTGACATTGATAAGGGTGTATTCCCTGAGTATATGATATATAGAAAGTCAGAAGATGGTAAATTTAGGTTGGCAGGTCAGATTGACTTGCTGATTAAGGATGGCAACGACATCTACATCATAGACTATAAGACCAATAAGAAATTGGATGATAAGTCATTCTTTGATAAGAGAACAAAGAAATGTCAAATGATGAAGTATCCCATGAATAATATTATGGATTGTAACAAGATGCACTATGCATTACAGTTATCAACCTATGCTTGGATGCTTCAGAAGCTAAACCCTAAGTTCGTTGTTAAGAAATTAATACTTATACATTACGACCATCAAGGCAATGTTACAGAACATGAGCTTGACTATCTGAAGGATGATGTGGAAAGAATGTGTAGGTTCTATAAGAAGGAAGCTATATTAGAAGCCAGAAAGAATAGCAGAAGACCTATAGAATTCTAATATTACCTATATGAGTATCTTTCAAACACCTAGGTTTGAGATATTAGCAACTTATGAATTAAAAAGAATAATATGGGTCTTGGTGCTATTTTAAATGGACACACTAACGAGATGTTCGGGCTTAACAAGAATATATCAGAAGCCCGCATCCGTTTGTGTAAAGGATGTAAACTCTACAAGAAGAGTGTAGTATTGGGGGAGATATGTAACAGTAAGTTATGGGTAAACCCCGATAATGAAGATGTAAGTACAGAGAAGAAAGATGGTTATATTAATGGATGTGGGTGTAGGTTAAGAGCTAAAACAACTCTACCTAACGCAACGTGTCCTATAGGGAAATGGTAATTTAATTAAATGAGTATGGATAATTTAAGTACAGTAGAAGCAGTATTAAAAACAAAGAATCAATTAATCAAAGGAGATGGTAATGGTAAGAATAGTTTAATGGGTAATGGTGATGTATTTATTATGTCTCCTACTGTAGCTGAAATGGCTAAACAGGATGCTAAAGTAAAGTTCAATGAACAAGTTGAAGAGGCTAGAGCAGAATGGAATGCTAAAATTGAAGAGCAAGAGAAGCACGCTAAGATGATGGATGAGAAGATGAAGGACTTACAAATTGTTCCTATTAATAGCTATGTATTAGTGCAGCCCTATGCTAAGAACCCCTTCCAGAAGATGAAGGTAACAGAGTCAGGGTTGATACTTCCAGAATATACTGGCACATTTAAGAATCCTGATTCAGGAGAAATGGACCAAGAAGTGAACCTATCAGTTCAAGCTTTAGTAATAGAGGTCAGTCCTTTATGTAAATTTGTGAAGGAGGGCGATATTATTTACTATAGAAGAGCTTGTGGAGTTCCTATTCCATTCTTCGGGCAAGGATTTGAAGTTGTAGCTGAACCCCAAATTCAGGTAGTAGTTAATTCTGGATTAAAAGATAGATATACGAAGGAATTTAAAAGTGATAATGCATAATGGAAGAGAAAGTTTATTTTATGCCAGGTGAGGTAGTAACTCTTAAGCAAGATATACCTAACAAACCTGTAATGATTGTGGTTAAGAAAGAGACTATGAGCATTAGGACTCATGGTGTTTCAAATATGGCAGAAGATTATTTTAAAGGTATTAGGTGTAGATGGTTCTCTACAGAAGGAGTTTTGCAGGAAGCTATTTTTAATACCAAAGACCTTTTGAAGGTATAATTGATTTAGTTAAAGTATGATAAGTATGTTTCAACAGGGTGGGCAGATGAACGAAGAACAAAAAGCGTTCACTGCCTATCTTATTAAAGTCCTAAACCCTAAAGATGCAGCGGACTTTGAGAATAAAGTAGCACAGCTGTCAGAGAACGAATTAAAAGAGTTTTATAAACAATACAAAGCAATGGAAGGTAATCAAATTTCAATGGCTAAATTAGGAGCCAAATTAAGTTATGTTCAAACCCTTAGAGGTGAGTGCCCAGAAGGATACGAGGTTGAGAAGTATATGGCTGGAGGTTGTGTTAAGTGCAAGAAGAAAGCTGAGGGTGCTAAAGTAGTAGATATATTTAAGGATAAATGTGGAGGTAAAGCTAAGAAGAGAGTTAAGAAAGACCAGAAAGGTGCTGTAGTTAATAAGGCTGATACCGTACACACAAATAAGGGAGTGTATAATGTTAGTAATAAGAAGCTTCCTTATAAAAAGATGACTCCTGCTGATTATAGAAAACTATCTGATAAAGATAAAGTTAAGGTTGATATGAAAGACCAAGCTAATGGTAGAGGTGCTGGCGGGGCAGGAGCTGTAAAGAATAAAGGAATTGGTAAGAATTACTTCGGAGGAACAGTCCAAAGACGTATAATTAAACAGTAATTATTATGACAATATTTCTATATGATAATGTAAATCATGAATTGCGATTAAACGAACCAGAGATTCTTCTTATTAAGGAGTTCGCTGAGTTATGGACTAATGATAGAAATATCAGTAAGGAAGACCCAAAAGGTACTAAGAAGCTAAGAGCATTCAAAGAGTTTACCTATATGTACCTAATGATTGATTGGCAATCACACTACTCACAATTTACTGAAGCAGAACGTAATGAGGCTGCTAAGCAGGATAGTGGTATTACAGAAGAGGAGTTTAACGACCCTCTGTTTAGGGCAGCATGTAGGAAATATAGAGAGATACAAGAATCAGCAAGAGACATTAAGTTAATAAGGGCAGCTCAGAATAAGGTAGACGAACTAATTGATTATTTCAATGAGGGTTCAGATTTACAAGAAAGAGACCCAATCACTGGTAAGCCAATCTTTAAGGCTAAAGATGTTATTGGTGAAATGTCATCTATATCTAAGGTATTAGATGAATTAGATGCCTTAGAAGCCCGTATTAAGAAGAAACAGAAAGCTGCTACAGGTCTTCGTGCTGGTGCTGTTGAGGGATATGTACCAAAACTAAAGTAATATGGCACGCGGAAGGAAACCTAAGAATAAATTACCAGAATCCCCTACCGTCCAAGCCTTAGTTGAAAAGGTTACTGAGGTAGGGGAGAATGCTGGAGTACTAGAACAGAAGTCTACAGAATTTGAATGGGATGTTAAAATTGGGGACCCAATAGACTATTTTGACTCTAATCTATCTTATGAACTTACTGGCTATAGACCTATTGATGGTACAAGAGGATTAGACTTTGACCCAGAATGGTTTATGGAAGCTAGACGAACTAAGGCTGCTACTGGTAAATATTGTAACGAACCAATGTTTGGTAAGGCTTATGGTGAGTTCTGGGACCAAGAATATGATAGATGTAGAAATGGCATGACTGTTAATGGTTATACTATTACTGGTGATAATTATTACTTTATAAATTACTACCAGTTACCTAATCTATCCTCTGCTACTAAAGCTGGTGGTGGTCGTTCGGTAGACTTCCCGAACTTCTTCGTAAAACAATATGAGTACTTCCATTACATAGAATTATGTAAAGTATTGAGAAAGAATGCCATTGGATTAAAAGCCAGAGGTGTTGGATTCTCAGAAATAGCTGCTGCTATCCTTATTAATGGTTATATAACAAGACCACACTTTAGAGGGGTAGTAGCTGCACAACAAGAAGGTTATGTTGATGACACTCTTAGTAAGTGCTGGATGCAATTATCATACTTAGATGATAATACAGAAGATGGTATGAGAAAGCTAAGACAGGTTCACAACACAGCTAAGTGGAAGAGAGCTTCTAGTAAGAATGTAGATGGTGTAGAATCTGGATGGATGTCAGAGATTGAAGGTATTACAGCTGATAAGCCTAATAAGATTAGAGGTGATCGTACTGATATTTTAATGTACGAAGAAAGCGGTTCATGGCCGAATTGGAAGAAAGCTTTCATTCAGGGTGATGCTTTGATTGATATTCAAGGACAGAGATTCGGTATTAAACTAGCTTGGGGTACAGGTGGTGATAGTGGTCCTGCATTAGAGGGTGTAGCTGCTGCATTCCATGACCCTAAAGGATATGATGTTCTTCCTTATAAACATAACTATACTAAGGAAGGTACTTACGTAGAGACTGCATATTTCATCCCTGCATATACTATTGTTACTGCCCCGGGATATGTTGATAATAGAGGATGGACTGACCCAGAGAAGGGTAAAGAGTTTTATATGGCTAAAAGAGCCACTAAGATAGCTGACCCTAAAGGATTAATGCTATACTCTGCTGAGTATTGCTTTACTCCTGATGAAGCATTAGCTTTGGAAGGTGATAACCAGTTTAATACTGTATTACTTACAGAACAGTTAGCTGCAATTAAATTACATAAAGTTACTCCTCCGGAGTTAAAACCTAAATGGGGACAGCTAGAGTATATATTCCAAAATAATGTACATTCTGAGGAAGCTAAGAACGGAGTAAGGTTCATCCCTAGTGATAAGGGCAAGGTCTGCATTATTGAACATCCCATTAAGAGTGAGAATGGTGTAGACTTTAGAAACCTATATGTAGCTGGTATCGACGGTATTGATATGGGTATGAATGATACATCAGATAATACAAGAGACCCATCAGACTTCTGTGTAGTAGTTAAAAAGAGATGCTTTGGTTTACAAGAACCAATGTATGTTTGTGTCTATAAAGACAGACCTAACAACCTTGAAGAGGCATATAGAACTACCTTAAAGATATTGGAATATTATAACTGCAAGGCTTGTCTGGAAGCTACTCGTATTAGTATCCTTACTTGGTTTAGAACTAAGCACAAGGAGGAGAGATTCTTAATGAGAAGACCAAGAGCTACTCAATCTGATATACAGGGTGGTAGGAGTAAACAGTTTGGTGCTCCTGCAACTGAAGCAGTTATTCAACATCAGTTAGACCTTATTGATTGCTACATCAATGACTATTGTCACAATATGTGGTTTGAACCAATGATTAACGAGCTTATCACTTACTCATACGAGAATAAGAGAAAGTTTGATATTGTAGCTGCAATGGGTATGGCTGAACTAGGAGATGAAGAATTAAGTGGAATTACACCACAGGAAGTTGATAATGGAGGTAGGAAGTTAAAGTTATTTGGTTACTGGACTGATGAGAATGGTATTAAGCATAAAGGAGTCATTCCAGATAAACAGTCTATAGTACCTAGGTTTAACCTATTCCCCACACAATATTATGACGACACAGGATATAGAACAAGCAATCCGAGATTTAATTAAATCTTTATATTGCGTAGAGTATCAAGGAGTCCTAAGGGTCTATGAAACCACTTATAAATTCCCAGGAGAGGAGCCTGAGCACGTGGGATATAGAATGGACCTTGGACTTAATAAAGATGAGAAGCCATTGTCCATTGCGTGTAATGGAACGGCTGAGGAATTTTTGAAGTTTATTGAGAAAGAACTAAAGGAGAGAAGTTTAGTAAGAACTAAGTACTTCACTGCTATACAATTATATGATTACGAAGATGAGTGCAAAGCAAAGAAGTGATGATTATTTGATAGAGAAGATTGACAAAGCTGTAAATGAGTTAGTCTTCAATAAATGGAAGTTACAGAAGGCATACAACTACTATAATGGTAAGAGAGACGCCGAACAGTTTAGGTATCTTGAAGAAAACTTTGGAATAGGTAATCCTACTTCTATTGAGTTCACTCCTCTTATAAAGAAACACGTTGATGCTTTAATTGGAGAGTATTTAGACATTCCAATTCTTCCAAAGGTATCTTGTAAAGATAAGGAAACAATCTCCAAGATTACTAGGCAGAAGGAGTTAGAAATAAGCCAGCAAGTCTATACATTCTTACAGAAGCATTTAAACAATCAAATTCTAGCCTTTATAGGAGGAGGTAATGTTAGTGATGCTTCAGTTGAGGCAGATATAGAGAAGCTAATTGAGGATATTAATAATAACTTCATTAGTGACTATGAGATAGCTGCCCAGAACGTTATTGAGTATGTAATCCAATCAAGGAACACTGACTTGGCTAATAAACTAAAGGCACTGTTGTTAGACTTACTTGTTACTGGATGCTCATTCTATAAAGTTAAACCATCAGCTAGTGGAACTAATATTAGTATTGATGTTCTTAATCCCTTAAATACATTTGTTGATAGAAACCCTGAATCTCCTTATGTAAAGGATAGTTATAGGGTTGTAATTAGGAAATGGATGACCAAACAGCAAATTCTTATTGAGTATGGTAAAGACCTAAATGATGAGAGTAGGGCTGAATTAGAAGATATGTATGAGCATTACTCTGATAGTTCTTATATGTATATTAGAGCTATGGAGAATCAAGTAGGATGTAGACCTATTATGGAAGGTGCTGGATTAGATGCAGGTATTGTTCCAGGTTTCCCTGCTGATACTTATGAGTCATTTAACTATAAGCTATTACCTGTTTATGAAACAGAATGGATTGACATAGACAAAGAGGGTAATGAGTATGTTCAAAACAGATATGAGGGAGTTAGAATAGGGCAGTCTATATATGTTCTTACTGGTAAATCAGAGAATGTAATTAGAACTAAGGATGCCCCTACTAAGTGTGGACTATCTGTTAATGGTATATATCTGGTTAATAGAGACAATGTTCCACAATCTTTAGTATTACAATGTGCACACCTACAAGATAAGTATGACTTAATTACTTACTTTAGAGATAATATCTTAGCTAATAGTGGTACTGATGGAGACTGGCTAGACTTATCAATGCTTCCAACTATATTAGGTGATGACCTTACTGAAAGAATACAGAAGTGGATAGCATTTAAGAAGACTGGGGTAGCTTTAGTAGATACAAGTCAAGAAGGTAGAGCATTTAATAACAATACTTCATTTGCTGGATTTACTGACACTATTAAAGTACAAACAATCCAAGCATTTGACTTAGCATTACAGAGAGTGGAAGACCAAACCTCATCTATTACAGGAGTATTTAGGGAAAGGCTAAATGGTATTCAACAGAAGGATGCTGTTAGTAATGTAGAAGCTGGAGCAAGAAACTCCTATACAATTACTAAGCCATTCTATCAGACTATGGACACATTATCAATAGACATTCTTAGAGACTGTCTTGATATAGCTAAGATAGTATGGAAGAAAGGATTAACTGGAACTCTAATTCTTGGAGATAAGTTACAAAAGGTATTTACAGCATTACCAGAGCATTTTACTCATACTGATTACGATGTGCATATTGTGCCGAGTACTCAGATTATGAAGGAGATGCAGAATGTTCAGCAAATCATTATTGAGCTTATAAAGAGTGGTCAATTAGACCCAGATATGATTGTTGATGCTTTAACTGCTAGAAGTCTTACTGAACTTAAGGCTAAGGTTACTAAAGCCTTTGCTAAGAAGAAGAAGGAGATGAATGAGGTAGGTCAAATGCAACAGCAGCTTGAACAATTACAGCAAGAGAATCAGAAGTTACAACAACAACTACAACAAGCTCAAGGCAAGATTGAAAGTCTTAATGAGGCTAAGTTGGACATTGAGAGACAGAAGGTTCAGAATGAGGCTGATATTAACTGGTATAATGCTAGGACTCAAAGAGACAAATCTCAGAGTGATGCTGAGAACGATACTAAGAGAACAGACATTGAATATGCTCAATTATTCGATGGTAATCAAATGAATAACGAAGTTAAAAACGCATAGAAATGATAAATCTCAATCAGAATGAAAGACCAACCTCCCTACAAGTAAGTAGATTATCTCTACTGCCCGCAGGTAACTTTGAGTTGCCTTATGGAAGTAATGCAGTTCTTGTTAAGAATATTACTGAAGATAATGTAACTGTAGAGGTGTTATTAAAAGATGCAGAGGGTCAGTATATATCTACCGTGTTCTATCCTGGATGGAACCCTGAGTTAGTTATAGGGATTAAGGCTGTACCTGAGAATACATTACAAGTAGGTAATTAATATGGGAATATTTGTAGGTATTGGTAATTATATAGGTAGAGTTAGGCAGATTGGTGATGGCGGAGGGCAGCCAATTGGACCTAACGATTACTATATAATTACAGAAGATGGAATCGCTGTACTTACTGAAAGAGGTAAGCATATATTATTAGATAAATATGTTACAGAAGATGAAATCGCTACCTGGGTGAAAGAACACATGGTGTTCTGGTATGATATGTCAAAGCCTGTGGATACATACAGCCAAAACTTTAATGACTGGAGATCGCATCCCTCTGTAAATGCTGATATAATTATAACAAGCACCTCATTTGTTATAACTAGATTTGCTACACTGAACGATACAGTAAAATGCTACATTCCTGACCAAACAAAAAATTTCCCAGGAATGAAAGTGGAAGTGAAAGGTATAGTTGATGGGCAGGAATTATACTGGGGATATAGTGCTGATGTAAAATTAGTTAATATCACACAAGACGGAACGTATGATATTCCGCCATTAGGAACCGTAAGGGGTAATTTGTCATTCAGAAACGGGAATATTGCAGGTGCTTGTAATATCACCATTACCCAGCTCCCGTCAGGACAATCCGTTCCCACAAACGAGATACTAAAAGCCAATCCATACCTGCAAGACCATAGCGGAAACAACAGGCCGCTTAAATTGAATAATTTTCTGTTTGCTGCAATGAGCGGTGTGGGAGGGTATGATATTGCTAGTACCAATATTCTACCCGATAGAGCAAATGTTACTGTTACAGATAACAGAATTATTCATATTACTAAAAAACTATCCACTACGGATAACATGGTAAACATAGTTCCGGCAAACTCTAACCCAACGCATAAATTTAAGGTTACAGGACTTTCTGATGGCAGACAAGTTAGTTTGGTAAACAGAAATGGTGGATTTTATACCTTTGACAACGGGGAACATGAGGTGACATTAACCTATCCCGAAGGAACCACTTCATTGTATAACGCCATAGGAGTTACAGGGGATATAGGAGATATGGACGTAACAATAGAGTTTATACCTAGATATCCCAACGCCCTAGTAACTGATGGGGTAGATGATTATGGGCAAATACAGAACTTACAGCATGGCGTTAAGGTGTTGTTTATGACAGCAAATCCATTAGGGTTATATAAGACTTGGTATGCTCAAGACAGCTTTTCTATATATGGACAACCTGGCATTACAGCCTACAATTTTAGAAATACAGGTGGTGTAACTTATTTGGATGGTATATTAAATGAAGCTGAGGTTTCAAATAATCTGCTTAACAAAAAGCAAACAGTAACAATCGTAAATCCTACTGATGGTGGTAATAACAGCATAATATTTTTTAATAGCTATGGTTCATCTTATATGAATATGGCCTTCTACAATTCTATTGGATTTGATGCAGTACCAGAAGGTAATGTTACACTACAGAGAGTAATTAATTATGTTATTAATAATATATTAAACAAAGCATGAGGTATACTATAGTTACAGTACAATGGTGTAAAGAACATGGAATTAGTGTTCCAATCCATGCAAGAAGGAGTTTAGATGGCTCAGAGGTGATTCTACATGAAGATTTCATTAAACCAGTTATTAATAATGATGAAGAGATTATATTCTACCCATACGACAGTGTAGAATTAAATGAAATATTAAATAGTGAAACATGGCAGCAACAGGAGTAAAAATATCTCAAATGGATGCTACTAACACCCTTGCTGGAGATGAGTTAGTTCCTATAGTACAGAATGGAAGTAATAAATCAGCTACCATCTCTAAAATCAAAGAAGGGTTAGCAACAGAGGCATGGGTTATAGAAGCAATTAATAATGCTGGCGGTAAGACAGTAGTTGTTACTGAATTACCTACAAAGGGAGATGTAAATAAAATCTACCTAATTCCTAACGAAAGCTCAAGAACCAATGACGTATATGATGAATACATTTATCTTATTACAGAACAAAAGACTGGCTGGGAGTTCTTAGGAAATAAACACGTAGACGTAAACTTAAAAGATTATTATACTAAGGCTGAAGTTGATGAAGCAATTGAAGGAGTAGAAGGTAGAACTACTAGTGCACTTGCTCTAAAGGTTGATAAGGTTGATGGTAAGCAATTATCTACCAATGATTATACAACAAGTGAGAAGAATAAATTGCAAGGTATTGCTGCCAATGCTAATAACTATACCCATCCAACTACAGCTGGAAATAAACATCTACCTGCTGGTGGTATAGTAGGGCAGGTGTTAGTCAACAGTGGCGATGGTACTGGAGAATGGAAAGATGTAAAGCCTGGTATTGATTTAACTGGATTGGAAGACATTTACTCCTACGGAGTTGAATGGGATTCTACAGTGGCAGACCCAACACTAACTAGAATTGGTAATCCTCTATTGCATAAGTCACTGCCAGTACAATCTCAATATAAAGGTTGTGTAGCTAACGGTGCTGCAATCAATTACTATCTAGACCCAAATGACTGGTCTAAGAAAGCTGATGGAGGTAACTCTGTCCTTAATGGAACTGATGGTACTGTAAGAGTACATATTCCTAAGTTCTATGGTAAGTCTGGAGTTGAAGGTACTAAGAGATGGGTTAGGATGTCTACTATTAAGGTGGACAATACCTGGATTGAAATTCCAGAAATGCTAGTTGATGCTTACAGAAGTACTGTTGATACTACAGTTTCTGCAACTCCTAAAGCAGTTTCAGTAGTTAATACTACAGCACAGTTCAGAGGTGGAGGTAATAGAACTGCTAACGACACATATTTAGATACTGATGCATTTAGAAGTGACTTAGGTAAACCAAGAACTAATATCTCAAGAGCTAACATGAGAACTTATGCTACTAATGCTGGTTCAGAAATGTTGTGCTATGAGTATTACAAGTGGATATTCTACTGGGCTTGGGTCATTGAATATGCAACATTTAATTCACAAGCTACTTATAACGCTGAGTTAACAGCTGATGGTTATCATCAAGGAGGACTTGGTCCTGGAATTACTGATTGGAACAACAATGCTAATGGGTGGTCTGGATATAATGGAACTTATCCAATAACACCATGTGGATATTGTAATGATATTGGTAACTTCACTGGAATTAAGGAGTTAGTTATTCCAGAGACCGTAGTGGATGAATCTACAACAGTCCCCACTAAGACATTTAAAGTTCCAAGATGGAGGGGATTTGACAATCCATTCGGAGACATCTGGACAAACCTAGATGGTATTATCTTAGAAAGAACAGCAGCTAATCAACCAAGTAGTGTGTATACTACATCTAATCCGAGTGCATTTGGAGATGATAATACTGCTAAAGGTAAAATGACTGTTGCAGGTAAAGAAATAGCGTCTGATGGATATACAAAGGATTTTGACCTTGGAAGTAAGGGTGAAATTATACCTTCAGTAGTCGGTGGTTCAGCTACTACTTATATGTGTGACTATCATTGGTGCAATGCTGCTAGTACATCTTTAAGAACGCTCATCGTTGGCAGCCGCGCTGATTATGGTAGTGGTGCCGGTCTTGGTGGCTTCGCTTCTGGCAATGGGGTCGGCCATGTCTATTCCACTGTGGGCTTCAGAACATTAAACAGAATAACTCAATAATACATAAATAGATAAAATACGAGATTAGGGGTGCTATTTACCTACACTTCTGTTGGTGCTGATTAATTCAAATTACTACAAACACTCATCGTTAGCAGCAACGCTAATAATGGTAGTAACTTCAATTCTAACAATGGAGTCAGCAATGTCAATTCCAATGTAGGCTTATTATATATTTCTTTATTTAGGTAATTTGGTTTCATTTTACAGTCTAAATAGTACCCTTGCCTCTTGGCAAAAGACAACGTAGTATTTAATAACTGGGTGTTAGTAGGTTAAGTCTCGAACGCTTCCATAATAAATATATAAGACTTGAAACGTATAGGTTATTTACATGAACAGGTTTATGATATAGAGAATATCGAAATAGCTGATGATAAGGCTAGAAAGAATAAATCAATATATTATGTGATATAATTAAAAAGAAGATAAAGGACAAATATCTTCTAACATTACTTATTGGGGTTCCTATAGGTAATTACTTATCTCAGTTCTTTGCTAATCTATATTTAGCTTACTTTGACCATTGGGTCAAGGAGGAGTTAAAGTGTAAATTCTATTTCAGGTATGCTGATGATATTGTAATTCTCAGCAGTGATAAGAACTTCTTGAGAAACGTACTTATAGCAATTAAGATGTACTTAAAGGAGGTTCTAAATTTAAGGTTAAAATCAAATTACCAAATATTCCCAGTAGATGATAGAGGTGTAGACTTTGTAGGTTATAGGTTCTATCATACCCATGTATTATTAAGAAAGTCAATTAAGATTAGATTATTCAAGCTTATTAGAAGGTATCAATCAGGCAAGATTGATAAACAAGAATTAAGAAGGAGAATGCAATCATATTTTGGTTGGCTAAAGTTTTGTAATTCTAAGAATCTATTAAGGAAGATTCAAAGAGATACAGGTTTAAGATTCTCTAATTGGGATGGGAAGAAATCTAATATTTCAAGATTTTATAACAAGTACATTCATATTGTAGATATAGTTAGCTATAGTAAGTGTTTTAGAGTTAACTTTGTATACAATAATAAATCCTATTACTTTGAGAGTAGGAATCTATTCTACTCTCTAACCAGATATTCATTCCCAGTAAATTTTAAAATAAGACCTTATGTTAGAACCAAGAAGAATAGAAATGGATGTGCAGCCAGACTTAATAGAGAAATTAGGTAATGGTACATATTACTATAACTATGATATTAAATCAAAAGAGGTTAATGTTACAGACCCAGAAACAGAAGATGTAACACAAGAGACAAGGTGGACATATGTTCAGGTTCATCTACATGGTCAACCAGACCATAAAGAATGCATTAAAGCTATTATTAGGCAGTATGTAGACCAAGATGAAGAGTTTGATTTAATCAACAGCTCCAACAGTATTGTATTAGGATTATCTGATAATCAGACTGATAGACAGAAATACCTAGACTATCTTACACTAGTAGGAGAAATCAAAACTAAAGTTAGAGCTGACTTTAACGTATAATTATGGATTCAGTATTTAAAATATGTAAGAAGGGAGCCTGCGGTATTACAATCACTGGGCTAGAGAAAGACAATGATGAATACTTAAATGAGGATGGAGAAGTTGCAGTAAGTACTCGTAATTATACCTATAGTCAAACTGTAACTATTAATGCTATAACAAGTATTAAATCTTCTGGAGAAGAAATAACACAGAAGTATGACATTGTTGAACACGTTATAGATTGTATTGATGAATCTGAAATGGAAATGCCTATTGACGGTTTATATGAAGTTACACATATAATACTACCCACTGATGCATGGTTGGATTATGTGTTAGAGAGGAATGCAACTGCTTTAACAGCTTATAACTCTATTTACTACTATGATACCAAGTCTGAGGTATTTATGAAGTATGTTGATGAAGAGTCTGTTGAAGTAACTATAGAAGAGGTGTTAGAGGTGAATGCTATACCTCCATCTACTGTCACTGAGAAGACTACTACGATTATCAGAGGTGATAAGAATACGTTCTGTATATGCCATATTAACGAATGCTTCTACAGACTATGTAAGAATCTTTTGGGGGATTTACCTGGAAGATGTAAGAATAGGCTCGATGATGTTAAATCACTAATCTATAATAGAGATATTATATGGATGGCTATCAATATTATTAAATATCTAATTGAGCTGGGACAGTATTACGAAGCTCAAAGAGTGTTAGAGGATGTTACTCAGTGCGGAGGAATTTGTAGAGATGTTATGATTGATAAGAATACTATAGGAGGAGGTGGTTGTGGATGCAATAACTAACCTGAAGCTTAAAGTGATTAAGGACTTTAATAAGTTCCTTAACAGACTAAATAAAGGCTATATAGATAATTATGACATGATTCTACATCAAATAGCCTTTATACAAACCTGTCAACACTTTGACAAGATAGATGGGATATATGAATTCTTAATGAATAACTAACATGGCGATAGAGAGAGATACAAGACGTTATGCCTGTATTCATGATTTAAACAATTACTTCAAGAAGAAAGACCTACTAGGAGGTTTAACCGAACTAGAGCAAGAACAGTTAAGGAAGAATATAGGTATTATTGATTATGGCGGAGAAGGCGGACAAGCTAAGCCATTGGAAGTAACATATACGCTACTTAATGATTACATAAGTAAGAATAGCTTAATAACAGGAGCAAGGTATGTTATTACAGACTTTCAAACTATTTACTCTTCTAATGTTACTAATAATTCAGGTCAAAAGGTTACGTGGGGTACTGAAGACTCCACTAACCCTTCTCCTGTTTGGAAGTTAATTGTAACAGCTATTACCAATAATCGATTAGACCCAAGAGTTGTTATTGACGATATTAGAATGAAGGATTGGGTTATTGAATATGACCCAACTAAAGAGACTCTTGAGGATGGGATTACTACTAAGGGTAGAATAACATTTATGAGGGATAGTCACTTTAACTCAGCACACTATGATTTCAAGAATATTAAATTCAGAAGAACTGCGGAGGAGTTAGATAATACTAATCTTAATCTTGGGGCAGCATATGGGGATTTCTATACATTCTCAGACTTAACTGGAGGAGTTATTACTGATAGTTCAGAATTACATAATACTAAGCACAATGAATTAAAACAAGGATGTACTAATAATATCTTTCTAGGTGATACTTACGATAATGTACTAGAAGCAGACTGTAGAGGTAATACTTTCCTAAGAGGTTGTCATGATACAACTTTAAGATGGAATTCCGTTAATAATATGTTCAATGAGAATGTATGTTATATGGAAGGTTCATTATATAATAAAGTATTTCCTATTGGAGATACTAGCTTATCAATGACCATTACTAAAACAATTCATAAGGTTAATGAGGCTACAATTATATCCTTCTTAGACCCTATGACATATGCTTATCAAATTATTCAAATCTAAATATGGCAGAGTTTATACGTCTTGATGAACAAGAACAGGATGCCCCCATTTTACCCGATTATCCTCATTCTATTTCTAATATAAAGCCCGATACTAAAATAATTGATGGAGTTATCGAGAAGGAAGAGGTAGAAGGAATCTGTGCTGACTATAGTGTTATTACAATAAATAAAATAGATAGTGCAGAGATAGAGGAAGAAGGAGTAGACCACATCTGTATCAAGGATGATTGTGATACTTCTAAGTACTATGGGTGTACTGGTGGAGATGACGGATTCCAAAAGGAGAATCTATTCTCAGAGTTAACTGATGAATATCAGAGAACAATAGCCAGAATTAATCTTGGTATAGCAGATGAATATGCTCTAAAGTGGGGAAACATCAAAGGTAACTTGTCTAATCAAAAAGATTTATATACCTTTGTGACTGATTCAATAGCCTTTGATATTAATAAGGTAATTGATGAAATAAATCTAAAACTTGCTCAATGGGCGTGTGAAATTGAAATAAGATTAAATAACAAAGCTGATATATATTCACCTAGCTTTACTGGAACTCCAACTACTACATTACCATTAATGACAGACAGTTCTAATAGAATTGCATCTACTGAATGGGTTAATGCTAGAATTGAAGCAGCAGCTATAGATGAAAATATCAAAGCCATATCAGTAGACCCAGAGTATATGAGTTATGGTGATGAGCCTACTGATGTAACTGTAACTTGGGAATACTACAAAGATGTAACTGAGCAGACAATCAACGGTGTAACTCTTAAGCCTGAAGCTAGGCAGTATACATTTGCTGGAATGACTACTTCTATGGTTATTACGTTACGATATAAATATGAGGATATTACTGCTGTAAAGGTAGTAACATTTGACATTAAATATCCTAACTACTATGGAACCTCACCAGACTATACTAAGTTAAACAAGACTATTGACAATATATTTACTACTACTGCAAATGGCAGTGAGTACATATACGTTATGATTCCAAATGGCTCCAGTGCAGTGTTGGCAGTTAGTAGTATTATTGGCGGATTTAGACTCTTAGGTACACAGGAAATATTTGGTAATATATACTATATATTCAAGAGTGCTAATGCAGGGCTTGGGGAAACAACAATAGAAATATTAAGTCAAGCTGGATTTGATTCTAAAGGGTTTGACACTACTACAATTAAAGAGCTTTTAGCATCTAAAGTTGATAAGTATACTGTCTACACTAAGGAAGAAATTGATAAGAAGTTGCAGGACATAGAATCAGGAGACATTCAGCTTAATAATTATTATACTAAGGATGAAGTTAAAGCACTAATTCCAGATGTATCAGGTAAAGCAGACATAGAAGACGTACCTACTAAGGTATCTCAACTAGAGAATGACTCTCACTACATTACAGATATTCCAGACGAATATGTTACAAAGCATGAACTTGATAGCCGAGGGTACTTAACAGAAGAGATTGAGCCAGCATTTATAGCTAGTGCAGCTGCAACTATAAATACTACTGATATACAAAATTGGAACAACAAGGTAGACAAAGTCCAAGGAATGGGCTTATCTGAGCAAAGCTTTACATTAGAAGAGAAGAATAAACTAAAGGGACTAACTAACTATAGTGATACCAGTGTTAGGGAACTGATTAAAGAAGTTGATGAGAAGGTTAACACAAAAGCAGATAGGAGTGAAATCCCTGATGTCAGTAATAAAGCCGATATAGAAGACATACCTACTAAAGTATCTCAATTAGAGAACGATAAACATTACTTAACAACAATTCCAGATAACTTAGTTACTGAAGAAGAATTAGATAGTAAAGGATTTCTAACTGGCTATATTGAAACTGACCCAACTGTCCCAGAATGGGCTAAACAACCTAATAAACCTACATATACCCTTGAGGAGTTAGGTGCAGAAAGGGCTGGGACAGCAGCAGAAATACTTGAGATAGCTAACAACTTTACTAGACAGCAGTTTGACATACTTACTCAAGATTCTGACCCTTCTTATAATACCTTTAAGGAAGTTGGAGATGCTATTATAGAGAGTAATAGGACAATTGCTACAATAAGTACTACATTAGAGAGTAAGGCAAATAAGAGCGAATTATTCTCTGGTAAATATCAAGACTTAGACGGAAAGCCTGAGATTCCTAGTATAGAAGGTCTGGCTACCGAGGATTATGTTAAACAGGCTATAGCCAATATTCCTGAAACTGATTTAAGCAACTATGCTTTAAAGAGCGAACTTCCAGACATTAGTACTAAGGTTGATAAGGTTGAAGGTAAAGGATTGTCCACTAATGACTTCACTAATGAGAACAAAGCTAAGTTACAATCACTCGAGAATTATAATGATACATACGTAAAAGAACAGATAGGACTACTTAATGTATTTAAGTCAGATGTGCAGGGCTATATCATGCATATTGAGAAGGCTCTTTATCTATCTGAGAATCTGTCTGACTATTACACTAACTCTGAAGAGGCGTATGATTTTATAGTAGCTCTATCCAGGGCTAGATTAGTAACACTAGAATATGCAACTTTGAAATTTGTAACAGCTTACAGAAAGACAGCTACAGATACTAAAGATACTGATGATGTTAGAACTGTAGAAGTGATAATGATGTTTCACTATGATGAACTTCAGGACTTGAAGTTAACATTTACATTAGTAGTAGGAACTAAAACGACGTATACATTTAATAAGGAATTTATAACATCTTCTTCCACGGGAACTGAAGCCTTAGTTGAAAGACTTACAGCATTAGAGAAGTTGGTGCAAGGTCTTGATTTAAGTAAAACGATAGTATTAGAATAGAATGGCAAATGAAATGGTAAATAACAAGCAGGTAAATTTCTGGAGGGGTGACCAAATCCCTCCAACCATTTACCACATTTGGATTAAAGATAACAGTAAGATGCTCTTATTTGATGGGGAACAATGGGTTGTATTCCTTGATAATAAAGAGATTATCGACATTGTGAATAAGATTCAAGAGAAGCTTGATAATATGCAAAAAGAAATCGAGAACCTGGGCAATAAGACTGTAAATAAGAAGGCTATTAAGAATAATCCAGTACTAGACGGTACTGACTTACTTATTGGGTGGTCAGGTAACTTTATAGATAAAGGTCTAACTGTTGCTCAAACAGCTCAGAGGTTTGATGAATTATTAACAACTCAAATCATATAGGAATGATAATAGATAAGAAGATTGTATATGCTAGAAAGAAAGAAGAGTTTGAGCCACTAATACCCACAATACCAGAAGGGCTTAACCCAGTAGTATTCATTGAGGATACTAGAGAGATGTGGACTTGTGGTACTTACTTTAGTATTGGCTATCCAAGTATAGAAGTATCAGAAGTTAGCGGCTCTGTTAAGGTTCAAATAGGAAATAGCTTCTTCCTGCTAACTCCTACAGGTGACAGTATTAGCCTTAGAAAAGGTGATGGTAATAGAATTATTATCAGCAGTAATGCACTTAATAGAGTGGATACTGAACCTCCTTTGAAGTGGGATGCTTCTAATAGGAAGTTATTACACATGGAGAGCGGTGTAGCTTCAGGCTCTTATGGACAATCAACTAATCTAGGAAATGCTAGTGTGTTTGTTGTTCCAAACTTTATAGTAGATGCTACAGGACATATAACATTTGCAGAGAATCATAATATTGAGATTAGGGACTATGTTGAACAGGTAGCTCCATCTAATCAGATGGCTGAGAGAAACATATTATTATCCTACAATGAAGCTAACAATAATATGGACACATCTCAAGTTAGAAAGGCTAATGGTTTGACATTTAATGATGCTACACAAAGAATAACTGTAGCAGGAGGAATGGTTTCAGATGGTGCGGTAACAGTTAATCATGGAGACGTTTCTGTATTAGATGGTTATATTATTGGTAAGCTAAAGGGAGATGTAGAAGGACAAGCTACTCCTAAGATTCACTTGTCATTGAAGCCAGAATATGGTGGTGCTTCTACTAAATTGTATGGTCATGTAAAGTTACAAGACATATTAAGTAGGAAACCAGACCCATCAAGTGATAATGAAAATATAAATGATACTAACGTAGTCGCAGCTATTGCAGCATCTCCACTAATGGTATGGAATGCTATAGAAACTGCTAAGAGTTATGCTGATAGTATCCTCGGCTCTAATAATGCTATGCTATTTAAGGGAGCATTAGAGGCTGGTATATCTTCTCCAGGTACTTATACACCAATGGCAGATGTAGGTAATACTTATGTTGTAACCTTTGGTAATGGTGCTTATAGGGATAGTGTGGGGTATATAAACGGAGTGTCGGTAGAGGTTGGTGACTTACTTATATGTAAGGAAGCTACTGCTGCTTCTGATAGTACTAACTGGGAAGAGGTTTCTAAGAAGTGGACATATGTTCAGACTAATACTACTGGAGTTGTTAGTGGACCTTCATCCGCTACAATAGGACAACTGGCGGTGTTTGACAGTATAACAGGTAAACTAATAAAAGGATTACCAAATGGCTCTGTGGGACAAATGTTAGTTATTGGTGAGTCTGGAATACCTGCATGGGCTAATAAACCAGACAGATTAAATTATGCGTTATCTTTCCAGGTAAAGGGTGTGGAATTTACCTCATTCGATGGTTATGAAGCTAAGAAGGTAAATTTCATTGCTGGAGATAATATGTTTATCACTTCAGACAACCAAGGCAATTTAACATTAGCAGCAGACCCAGGAAGTGATACTGTGAATACAGCTGGAGCTACTGATTTAATAAACACAAAGTTATTCTTAATCGGAGCAGAATCACAGACTGAAAGTCCTCAAACATATAGTAACAGATATGTGTACGTTGGTGCTGATAATTGCTTGTATAGTGATGGTAAAAAAGTATCAACAACAGACCATACTCATCCTATATATGTAACATTAGATACTGAGCAGACTATTAATGGAAGTAAAACATTTACAACTCCTATTATATCTACAGTAGCTAGCGGAACTGCACCATTTAGAGTTGCTAGTAACACATTAGTGACTAACCTCAATGCAGATAGACTTGATAACTTACATGAAAATTCTTTCCTACGTTATAGAGATACTGTCACTACTCAAGTTAACACTTTATGGGCACAGATAGGCATAAGGCAGTATAATAAAGCCCTTCCAGATGGATTAGAGGAATCTAACACATATAATTACGGTTCTGTAATATCATTACCTGGAAACGACTCTAGGTTAGATATTTGGTACAATCACCATTCTAGTGATGCAGAGTATAAATCAAATGGTATTCAATATAGAACAGGATGGGGAGATGGTAAGATGCCATGGAGAACATTATTAGATACTGTAAACTATCCTTCATATGCTGATTCACATTATGTTACTATCGCCACTGACCAGGCAGTTACGGGTACTAAAACCTTTAGTAAATATATTAAGTTTAGTAATTCTTGGGAAGCTGCTGGCCTTATGGGTTCAGGTGATATATCACTTGGAGCAAGTAATCGTAATCTAGTATATCTTAACACTACTGAATTTAGACCACATGGAGCTGAGACTAATAAGATTGCTCTTGGTAATGATAGTGGATATTGGAAGAGTGTAACCTCTGGACAATTCATATCTAAAGTTGGGTCTGGAACTGCGCCATTGGTTGTAGCTAGTAATACCTTAGTAAGTAATCTTAATGCTGATTTGCTTGATGGGTTACACGCTAAAAGCTTTATATTCTACAAGGAAGAAGACTTTGACCCAGCCACTTATGATGGTTATTACATGGGAATGACTACAAAGTCAGGCATAAATACCAATTGGTGGCATATCATATCTATGAACTGGGGTGGTTCTAATATGGGAATTGTAGGAAACAAGACCTGGGTTACACAACTTGCATTACCTACACAGGATAGGCGTGGATTAAAATATCGTACTGGTAATTCTACTTCCTATGGTTCTTGGGTAGATATATTAGATGTTACTAATTATGCAGGAACTCTCGATGGACGTTACCTTAAGAAGGCAGGAGATACTATGACTGGTACTCTTGGAATGGGTGCTAATACTATATACTGGAGAGAAAGTGGTTTTGGAGACAAATTTGGATTAACACCATATTTTAGTGGTACTGATGATAGTAATTATCTAGCCTTTATGAGTTCTGTTGGTGCAGCTGGAACAGACCCAACTATGACTGCTAAGATGGTATTAACAGGACTAGGAAATGTGGGAATTGGCACTACAACTCCAACACAGAAGCTTCATGTTATTGGTGGAGGTTTATTTACTGCATTACTTACTACTACTGGTATTACTAATAATGGAACCTTAACCCAGAACGGAGATATCATAATAAACCAAGCTAGCACTACTGGAACTAGGCAAGTTAGATTCCAAGGTGGGGATAACGATTATGGTAGAGTAGCATATGGTGGTACAGCATCTAATGCAGGATGGATGGAGATAGCTTCTTGTGATAATGGTAATGAACCTATATATGCTAGACAATATACAGGAGTATTTACCACTGTAAAAAGAACTGCAACTCTATTGGATGCTAATGGAAATACAGTATTCCCTGGCACAGTCACAGCTCCAACATTTACTGGTGCTTTAAATGGTACTGCTGAATGGTCTAAGAGATTAGCTACTAATAGTCAGTTAACATTTGGACTAAATGGATTAACTTACTTCAATGCGAATTTAGGTGCTGGTACTGCTGCTAATCAGAATGTTGGACCAACAGCTCAATGGTGGCATATATTAAGAATGAATCATGGAAATGGTTCTGGGTATTTCGCTGATATAGCAGTCCCTTTAAATACATCCGATGGTATTTACTGGAGAAGAATACAAGGGGGTACTAACTATGGATGGTATAGAGTGTTAGATACTAATAACTACGCTGGAATTATAGACGGTAGGTATGTTAATGTTACTGGTGATACTATGACTGGTGCGCTATCTGTTGCTACTCATCTGGAGGTGAGGGCGGCTAACACTACTACTAATGCCATGTTAATCTTACATAACCCGAATAGGTCATGGGGAAACATCACATTTAGAGATAATATGTTTTATTTCGTGGATGGTAATTCTAGTACTGGAACCACATATAGACCTATAAAGGCTAACTACTATATAGCGTCTGCAACGACTTTATGTACCAATCTGAATGCGGATTTGTTGGATGGGAATCATGAGCATGTATTTTTAAGACATCGTGATACTTATGGCATTGACGGATATGATACCTTGTGGGCACAGATAGGAATAAGACAGTATAACAATGCAAAGCCAGACGGAATGGCTAATCCTATATATAATTATGGTGCTGTTATATCTCTTCCAGGAGCAAATACGAGATTAGATATATGGTATAATCACACGTCCTCAGCGTCAGATTCATCCACTAATGGTATTCAATATAGAAGCGGATGGGGTACGGATAAAAAACCTTGGAGAATGTTGCTTGATTCTGTTAACGCCAAACATTATAATGTAGGCTCTGCTACCAAATTGCAAACCGCTAGACAAATTAATGGAACTAACTTCGATGGCACTGCAAATATCGTAACATCATACTGGGGAACAGCCAGGAACTTTACTATTGGTAATACTACTAGGTCAGTAAATGGTTCTGGTAATGTTTCATGGTCTTTTGCTGATATTGGTGGTGCTCCAGCTAGTCACTCCCACAATTATATAAATTCTAGGGGAAATTTAAATCCTCAAACAGGAAGAACCCAAAACCTAGGTAATGTGTACTCCTATAATACAGTTAGTGGAACTAGTAATGGTGCACCAACTACATATACATCCGTTATAGGATTTGGAAGAAGTACTGGAGGTACAGTTGAGATTGCTGGAGGATGGACTGCTGGTATGGGATTGTGGTACAGAGCGTTAAGAGATACTACTGACAATTGGTATGGATGGATAAAAGTATGGGATACCAGGAACTTTGACCCTAACTCTAAAGCAAACAGCAACCATAACCACGATGGTTCATATATAACTAAAGGTGGTAGTAATAATAATGTAGTACTTGGTGCTGGTGGGTATAAAGCATTGTCAGACTTTACACTGAACTCAAATTGGGCAGCTTCTAAAGACATTTCTGGATATGTTAAATTCCCTAACGGATTTATAATTCAATGGGGTGAAGCATATGTAGGTGCAAATTCTACGGGATATAAATCCTTCCCGATTGCATTCCCAACAGCTTGTATATCGGTACAAGTAACACATAAAACAACCTCAACTAACTGGGACAAGGTTTGTATGGCAGGTAATTACACTAGAACAAGTTGTACTATAGCCAATTGTGAAACGGTTAACTCTATGATTAATTGGATGGCTTTAGGTTATTAGTTTATATGTTTTTATTTAATATTAATTTTTTAACTATGAAATTTACTAGAATGATTAATTTATCTGGTTCAGTAACAGTAGATACTATCGAGGTTTATGTAACAATGAACTACGAAGAGACTCAAGCCCCTTCCGAGGCTTCCTTTAACTTTACTACAGAAGGTATGTCTGTAAGTGGTTCTTGCTCTAAGAATGAGATTACATACTATACCACATCTCAAGGGATAGTGACAGATGAGCTTATGAAGAAAGTAGAAACAAAGGTAAAGGAATGCATAGCAAATTATGAGTCAATTTGATTGTCTCATAGCTAATTTTATAATTTTAACTAACTATACTTTGTTTCATACTCAATAATGTGTATATTTGCACAGAATTAACAAAATTAGAAAAGGACTATGACAGTAAACGAAATGATGATTAGGCACAACTTTATTACTAAGATTATACTTAGGGATAAGGACAAGGAACTCAGTAAAGATTTAAAGGTAAAGATTATGTCAATGCGTATTGAATTAGGTAAACTTCGTAGACAAGTGGAGGATGATTTACAAGAAGCTATCTCACAATTAACTCCGAGTGAATATAGAGAGTTAGCTAGTAAAAGTGACCTAACTCAAGATGAGAGAGAGAAGATAAAGGAATGGAATAAGCAAATAACTGAGGAATACAACACCTACCTTGACCAAAGGAGTAAGGATGAAGTAGCTGACTGTGCCCACTTCAACGAAGATGAGTATGCTCAGATTGTTGAAGTAAATGCAGCCAATGATGTTGAAATAAATGGACAGAAGTTATGTGCTGCTGATTTTCTAGAAGTGCTTCATAGCTTATTCGTAGAACAGTAATATAAAACGAGGGCTGTGTGAATAACATAGCCCTTTATTTTTATCAGCATGAATGAATATATTGAGGTAATTGGTCAATTAAAACCCAAGAACAATGCTAGCTTTGCACTAGCAGATGTTAATGATTTACGTGGTGGTTACATCCAAGTTACCAATATGAGTGATATGGAAGCCTTTCTCAACACAAAGAAGTTAAAGGAGGGTATGCTATGTTACGTCAAAAATTCACCTGACAGCAACCATATGTATCAATTCTATAACGGGGTGTGGAACGTATGGAAAGTACAAGGAGGTGGAGGAGGAGGAATGTCTATTGTAGTAGTTGACACTTTAGAAGAACTACTTGATAGGGATGACCTTAGAGTTAAGGGGCAAATAGTATTCGTTAATGATATTAATGAAATACGTTACTTTAACGGATTTGTTTGGGAATCCTTCTCCAAAATTTATATACAGGATACACCACCTGAAGATAAGGGAGGTATTTGGATAGATACTTCTGAGAATAAAGAACATATGACGAGCAGTACTGTAATTCAGGACTTATTAAAAGTTATATCGGTACTGCAAGACAAGGTACAGAAGTTAGAGTTTGCATTTAACTGCCAGATAGATTCGGGGGACTTTAGAAACAATCAGAGGTATGCCTATGATGGTATGCCTAATGAGGAACCTAACTACGGTACTTCAGAAGAAGAGGACAACGCCACTCAAGAGGCTAACAAGGATGTGGTTCTTGCTGATGCACCTGAACCTACTGAATATAAAGAGTATTTACCCAATGCCAAGCATATATGCATCAAAAGTGGTACATACGCAGAAATGCAAGCTAATAAAGGTGATTTCTTACCAAAGGAATTGTTATGGTGTTATGACACTCAGACATTATGGATTAAAGACCCTAAGACATATAAACTAATTAAAATAGGTAGTACAGGTGGTGGAGGTGAAGACCCAGGACCTGGACCAGACCCAGAAACAATGGATGGAATATTAACCGAAGTCATTGGAAGCGGTAGTGGGGCTAAGACCAAGATTATTGGTATTGAGTTCGCTGACATGACAAATAAAGAGAATACATTCCTTATTCAGGTTAAGGATGGTAAGTTAGATGTACATGATTATAGATTAGATAAGAACACTTTAGCTGGTAATGCCCAGACTCAAGGTACTGGAATTTATTATACTACTCCTTATTTCCCAATTATTCCAGAAGAAGTTGGCTCTAAAGATTCTCCAAAGATATATGTCAACATGGTATATTGTGGGGGAACATCTGAGGATAAGGATTATAATCCAGTATCTCACAATTTCGTAGAACTATGTAACCTAGGTAAGAAGGACTTAAATCTAAAAGGACTATACTTACATTATACAGAAAGGAATAGTGGAGATTGGGTTACATTACCTCTAATTGGCACTCTTAAATCTCAAGGTACATTCTTAATTAAGGGTGCTCAATGTTCCGTAGAGAACATCAATACTACACTAATTAGAGTTGGTGAACCTGATATGTATTGGACTAAAGATGCTACTCTTAATAATACAAGGCTTGAGATTGCTGGAGATACAGGTGCTGGGGTTCAAGCTCATAGTATTTGGTCTAGTAAAGATAACTGCATCAAATTTAGTTATGACTGTGCATTCTATATTAGTAGTGAGGAAACAACAGATTACTTCAAGACTACTGTTATGAACAGTACAGCACCTTGGACTACTAATGGAGTAATTAAATGGTATGTAGATTTAGTCGGAATAGGTAGTTATAACGATAAGTCAATGCCATGTGAGGCATCTCCTATTGCCACTAAGGGAAGTAATGTGTTATTAATGCGTTACTATAATATGGACCCAGTTAAGCAAGCTACTAAGGCTCTGAGTGCTAGGAGTAATGTTAAGGATTGGACATATATTAATATGGATAAGATTAACCCTGCTATTGATATTCAAGAGTACACTCCTAAGAACTCATCTCAAAATAAGAATATATTCTTCAATAAACATCTACTAGTTGAAGGTGCTCCCAATATTGTCACTTGTACATTAGGACATGATGCACATAAGACTAGATGCTTTAACTGGGTATCAGTTGGATATTATGATGAATATATCTGGATAAGGAAAGATAGGGAAGAATATACTCCAGAGAATAAGTTTGAGTCTTTTAAGAAAGAGGACTTCAATTCAGAGGAGGTTAGCCAGAATCCTAACAGACCTGCTAATCATAAGAATTGGACTAATAAAATATACAATAGGATTAGAAGTATAACTACAGATGGTACACCATTTACAGTTCATAAGTTCATTAAGGACTTCGACGAACCTGCTGATACTCAGAAGTATTATTACAAGGTAGGAAGAGATGGAGCATGGACTGAGGAAAGGTCATTCACTCTTAGGAATAGAGACAAGGTTATTGAGAAGGGATTCAACTTCCTACAAGTAAGTGACCAGCAAGGATTTAATGCTGAAGAGTATGAAATGTGGAGGGTTAGTGCGGAATACATCAACTCTGATAAAGCTGAAAATCCATATGAATGGTGCTTAAATACTGGAGACCAGACTCAGAATGGTAATAGATTTAACGAATGGATTGACTATTACAAGGGTGGAGATGTTATCTATAGAGATACAGAGCAAATGTACTCAGTAGGTAATAATGATTTAACCCCTGTGGATGTATACACGTTAGGGGATGGAGAAGATAAAAGTAAAACTAACCCCGCCAATGTAGAATTTTTCTTTACATTTGAACACCCTTATACAGTACCCATTTCGTCTGCTGGAGTGTACATACCCTGCTGCTATAGCTTCGTATATGGTAACACCTATTTCTTGTCTATGAACTCTGAAATCACTGAATTAGCGAGGACAGATGTGTTCGGAGATGTAGTTGGAGTAAACATATATAATGACTTAAAAGATTGGGCTACTGCTGATTTAGCCAAACACGCAGCTGATTCTAAAATTAAGTGGAAGGTTGCGTTCTGTCATGAAGCTCCATTTACCATCATCACCGCCGATTTAATTATGAGCTATTTAAAGCATAATGAAGGTGGTTCTTACGATAAAAACTTAGATATTAAGAGGGGCGGAAGTCATCTAAATACAGTTGGCAATTACTGGTTTAGTCAATGGTTACAGGATAATGCATTTAAACTATGCCTATGTGGACATAAACATACATACGCAAATTCAAGATACATAAGGGAGAATCCAAATAGGACAATGGAACCTATCGTTTATGATGCTTCTTTAACTCCTTCATGGTACACTAGTTTACCAGATAGAGAAAGACAATGTGTTCAAATCTCTACTAACGCTAGTCTAAACTATGTAAGATATGTAATGTGTCAAGCAACTGGATATAAGTTAACCTCTAATAAAGAGTTGCCTGCCAAGAACATACCTTGGTTACTAGAATATTATCCTGTATCTAGCCAGATTGAAAACCCAAATACTAATACTGCTACTGTTAAGGTTAACAGTGCCCAACAATATCCTAACTATATTATATGGAATGTAGGAACGGGAAATGAAGTTGAAGTACCATCCATGACCACAGCTAGTAGGGAGAGAATACTTGGTAAGTCTTATAAACTTCAGCTAAAGGATAATACTAAAGTTTGGGCTTATAAGTATAATGTACCTATAGCTTATACTGACTTAAAGAAGGTTGGAGGTAATGGTGCTACTAACCCAAGTAATAATATAGTAATTGAAAAGACATTACAATGAAAATAAAACATTACGATGAAGTAACTGGAAGATGGGTAATCGACGGTGCTTCTAATGCTTCAGAATTGGAACTGACAAACCCTGGCTTCTTAAATGAAGCTGGGGAATCAGTTTCTATTGACAATGGCTTTACAAAGCTAGATAATAGAATGACTAAGTTAGAACAAAACCTAGCCTGGGTGTACCTTAATGGTGCAATCGGGGGTGGTGGAGGCGGAGGTGGTGGAGGAGATGGCTCCGAATACACCATTGATGTAGCTGAAGGTAGTACAGTCTATACAGCTACCAACACTGTTACACTTAATATCTTAATTAAGAGTGGTGGTGTTAAGAAGTCATTTACTATACTTGCTAAAGATTTGGCTACTAATAAGACTCTAGGGACATGGAAAAAGTATTCTATGTCTAGAACTGATATTACCATTACTGGATTGTCTGGTACCACTGACATTGAGTTATCTGCTTATGATAATGATAATGTTTATGCTACACCTACTTATGTGAAGGTAATAGCTGGTGCCATTTCATTAGAAATACAATCCATACCACCTAAGACCATGTATATGGGAGGTGTTGCGGAAGTATCCCTTAACTATACAGTAACTAATAACATCCTGCAAAGTCCTGCCGAGTTCTGGATGACTATTAATGGTATTGAAGTTGCTAGGGTAGGTAACATTACTACAGCTATTCGTGCACTAAGTTATGACGCTCGTAAGCTACTGTTTGAGAGTGAGCACTTTAATCCAAAAGCTGGACAAAGATTCTATTTTGTAGCACAGGCAAGTACTACACTTAATGGTGATGTAATATCGTCTGAACAGATTAAATTCGACATTACTGTAGCAGATAGTAATAACTTAGTTATTGTAACCGAGGATATTACAGAGTTTACCCCATCCTCAAATCCCGGAGAAACTCTTGAGGATTTAACACAGTATGGTCAGGGTTCTCAATTAGGATTTAGTTATTACTTTAGTTATGGTCTTAGTAAGTACAGTACATTCAACATGGATTATAAAATCCATCTAATGAATGGAAGTGGTGAAGTATCATTACTCGACACAGGTACAATTAAGAATATTAATAAGAGTGAAACTAATAGATTTGTATATAGTACAGTAAACCTATCTGTTAATAATGATGATGAATATTTAAGAATCACCCTATTTGGATATGCTGTAAACGACCCTGGTGATACTTCTGCTCAATATACCAAGACAGTTACTTGTAGGATAGTAGAGAGTGTAAGTACTGACTTATATGCTAACAATGACCTACATACACTACTTGCGTATTATAGTAAAATTACTGGATTCCCCAACACTTCTACTGGTACTTGGAATTATCCTATCAAAACTAGCGGAGATTTCATATACGAGGGTGTATTCGCATCTAAGTTCCCAGATGGTGTGAATTTTACTCTAAAAGGAGTAAATGGTAAAACTAGTGGTTTTATTCAGGACATTGATGGTGTAAATCAAATACCTGCAACAAGGCTAAGTGGTGAGGCTTACGGTTATCTTGAGGTAGCGGATGTTATGTTCCCTGCCATTGATATTGGTGCTGGTGTATCATTCTTCCAACCTATGGGATTCCATATATCCTGTACTTATAAAGCAGATTCATCTTCTTATCCAGAAGAAGTAATATGCGGTATAGGTCAATATGAAGATGGTGAACTAAAAACAGGTTATGAAGTATCATTAGAGAAAGCTGTGTGTAAGATTGGTTCCGCTGATACTCTTACAGTTAAACTCCCTCAGAATGAACTACTTACTGTAGACCTAGATGTATCACTACTATCAGGAAATGCTTGGTACTTTAAAATCTATGTCAATGGTGTGCTGTCTGCCGTAAGTAGGGTACTACAATCCGATATTGACTGGATGTTTGGTACTGACTTCTATTTCGGATGTAGAAATGATAATGGAGTAAGAAGTAGATTCTCTGATGTTAATATTTATGATATTAAGATTTATACATCTTCACAGAGTGAATATGCTATTGTTCAGAACTATATATCCGCCACTGAGCAAGCAAGACTTGTAAGAGGTCAGATTGATGCCTCGTTGGATGCTGAGTTAAGAACTAAGAATCTATTCGACAGTGCTGGCAATTGTTTAATTTGGGATAAGACATTAGATGGTGGTAAGGGAGGATTCCTATCAGGAGAACTATTATATGCAAAATTAGTAGAGCAGATGGAAGTTAATACTCCGTATCCTATCGTACTAGTAGAAGAAACATCCAACAGTCCAACATTATTTGAACCATATTCAACAGCTATCTTCTCTGCATCTGATAAGGTGGAAGTAATGGGTACTAAATTCCCAGTTAAAATCACTTATCAAGATAGTAAAGGTAAGGTAGTTATTAATACTCCTAGTGGTGTATCAGAGGGTAATGGTGTTACTATTGGTCTACAAGGTACATCTTCTCTATCTTACAATGCTAAAAACTTTGAGATTTACATGGGAGATGTAGACCAAACTGGTAAAAAGATGTTATTTCAACCTACTGATGATTGGCTGCCAGAGAATGAATTTACATTAAAAGCTGACGTAATGGACTCTGCTCACGTTAATAACGTGGTAATTGGTCAAATTGTTAATGGTAGAGCTAAGAACTCTTCTGGACAATCTATTACTCCATTTGGAGCTACTCCTCCAATGTCACTTGGTAACGATGTTTGGGGAGGTGATGCTGATAAGGCTAATGCTATTAGAGGTAAAATTAAGCATACTTCCGAAGGTTTCCCAGTATTGTTATTCATTAGATATGCCCCAGATGCTGACGGAACCATTAAACAACCTAAATTCTGTGGTATCTATAACTTTAATCTAGGTAGGTATGCTTACTTCAATCTTGGACTAAAATTACTTTTAGACTACACTAAAGTAAACCAAGATGGACCAACACTAGTAACAGATTACACAGAAGATGCTAGCAGGTGGAATACAGGTGTTAGTAATGGAGTATATTCTGTTGAAATAAATCAGAACTCTTCTGCTCAAGGTGCATTCCAGCAGGATGATATGAAGATTGTACAGTTTATGGGTGATGTAATGTACACATCCAGAGACGAGGCAATTGGATATAATCAAGTGCAGAAGTTCTACACTCAGATGGCTAATATGGCTCTTACTCGTATCCAGAAATACACAATGGATGATGCTGGACAAACTCCAACTAAACCTATCCCTGGAGAGTTCTATGATTTGGATAAGAATGCTTACTATAACTTTAGTGCTTGCGACCAGCACCTAAACTGGGATAACGCTTGTGCTTATTTTATGATTGCATTACTGTTTGGTTGTGTGGACTCTATGTGTAAGAACTTAACTATTCGTAGTTGGGGTACAGATGTATGGTATTGCTGTTTCTATGATATGGATACAGCATTTGGACTTAATAATGCTGGACAAGATATTGTAGAATATTGGGCACATTTACATAGGTGGTATAACATTGCTTCACAGGATACTGGTATTACTCAGTATACTCAAGAGAAGAATTATGTATCATCTGACAGCTATAAGCAGTTCTTTGCCTCTTGGTGGAATAGAATATGGGAGGTACTTGAAAACTTAGCTGGTATAGATAGTGGTAGCACAGAGAGTAGAACTAGCTTAGAATCATTATATGTAAATCTAAGAACTAACCTATTCCCTGACCCTGATAAATTCATTAAGGATTACTATCAGTCATATACTGAGAAGACTGGTTCTATCATGTTTAACTATGATTATAAGATTAAGTATCTTGCTATATCTAAGACATATGACCCAAACACTGGCAAATATGAAGATAGTACAGACTTTAGTCAGTTAAAGTTCTTACATGGTAATCGTGTAATGCACGTTAAGGATTGGTTTAGAAAGAGGATTATGTTCTTAGACGGAGTATATGGTTATAAGGATAATACTAACTTATTACCTACCACTATTGAATCTCCTATTACTGGTCTATGGGCTTCTAATAAAGCTACTGGTTCAGCAACTGAAGTAAGGTTTAGCACAGATATTACTGCAAGTAGTCAGATACTTTATCACTATTCACATGATAAGACTACTGGTGCATTCTGGGTTACAGATACTCCTACATCAGTTATACTACCTATGCCTACCGGTGAAACAGTAGTATATATGTATGCTAATAAATATATTACTAACTTTACTAAGTTCAAGAGTTACCCTTGGACAGGCTTGGATAATATTAATCTACCTATGCTACAGGAACTCGACTTGAGTGGGTTAAGTAATGTTGATGCAGCATATTTCTTCCAAGGTGGTGTGTATAATGAAGCGAATGATATAGGTCTAAAGAATATAAAGAAGTTAAATCTGAATAAGGTAAAACTTATTGGAGCTACTGCTTCTGCATATACTCTTGATTTAAGTGGCTGTCATAAGATACAGGAGTTAGACGTTTCCTATTCTACTATTACTAAGATTACGTTCCCTACATCTGCTGTATTAAAGGTACTCAATATGTCAGGAACGGATATTACTAATTTGAAGTTAGAGAATCAATCATTCCTTGAAACATTACTTATTGAAGATTGCTTAAAGTTAACGTCTATAGAAATAAATAACTGTAGTGCAATAAAGACCTTATCAGTTCCGTCTAATGTAAAAACTGTAATCATTAGGAATTGTGAGAAGATGGAAACTATTCAGATTCCTTACTCTTCAATTAATAACTCCGTTAGCCCTCTAGTTCAAGTAACTATTGATAACTGTCCAGGTATGAAAGAGTTTGGTATCTCTGGTCAGAATAATCCCGCTTTGAAACTTGAGTTGACTGGTGCTTGGAATCTTGAAGTATTAGATTTAAGTTACACAAAGACTGAGGATATAGTACTAGCATCTCTATACGTAAATGGTCAGCCTAACTTCTCTAGTCTAAAATCATTAGATATTTCTGGAACATCATTATATACTCTTAAGTATAATGACAGAACATTTGATTACTTAGACTTAACTGCATTCCCAGACCTGGAGAATATTAGGGCATCTAATTGTAAGATGCTTACTGAGGTTAGATGTAAGAATGATAGGAATAATCCAATTGAGGTAGCACTAGGAGCGTTTAAAGATTGTAACTCATTGCAGAGAGTTAAAGGACACATAGCCCTGCAAGGTAGTGAAGTCTTTAGAGGTTGCAATTCGTTCTATCTAAATCCAAATGAGTTATATACTCAGTTCGGTACTGATGTATTCTTAGAAGGTGATAATGCAACTAATATAACCTTTGATAGAAACCTTACAGAAGTTTATTTCATGTTTGAAGATTGTAGTAACTTATCCTACAATGACTTTAAATACTTGATGGTTAGACTTACTGATAAAGTAACCTCTTTGGAGGGGGCCTTCAAAGGATGTAGTAATATATCTGGAGATTTGTGGTATGATATGTTTAGACCATGCCCAAATGTTAATACTATTAAGGAAGCGTTTAGTAGTACTAGACTAGGCGGAATCTTCTTCTCTAGAGGTCAGGACTACAATCCAGCTAAGGATTCTACATGGGGCATCCTAGATTTCGTTCCTAAGCTGACTGATACTGAAGCTGCATTTGACAATACAAGTATAGAATGGATAGATAATAATGTATTTGCACCTATTATTAATGATGGAACTACTACATACTCTCCTTTAGTAAAGATTGACTATATGTTTAGAGGTTGTTACTCTCTAAAGAGCTGTGTTAGTACTAGAACTACACCAATTGCAGAGGGATTTCTAAGCTCTAAGACATTCTTTACTAATCTAAGGAACTTAGCTGGAACCTACCCTAAAGGTGTGTTTACTGGGTGTGATAAAGTTAAAATGACTGTTGATAATGATGCAAGTGGTAATACTTATCTATTCCATACTGTAAATAAGGTAACACAAAGTTTAGTACTTACAGATTCTGTGTATAATGGAATAAAGCTAGTGGGCAAGATAGGTCCTAATGTGTTTGGGGGTATAAGTCAGACTATTAGTGATAATGGAACTACTTGGTATATTCCAACATTTACTTCTATCCAATTCCCATTCCAATATAGTGGTGGGGCAGGATTGCAAGTAAATCTATCAGAGATGGGAAATATGTTTCAGGCTATTAGTAGCACTCTACGACAAGCTGTTGGTGTATTTAGTGGCTTAGAATGCTCCGATGAAGGAGGTGCACAATCTATTCCTGCTAATATATTTAAACATTGTGCAGTTCTTAATAGTATTGAATCATTCTTTAGTGGTATAGATATTAATAATAATGGTAAGGTTTACGAGTTCCCTCCATCTGGAATGTTCGATGATTGTGTAGCACTACAGAATATTAGAAGATTGTTTAGCGGATGTAATAATTTGAAGCTAAAACTAGTTGGAGAAGGTTTCAAGAACTGTGCTCTTAGTGATGTATCTTATGCGTTTGAGAATAGTGGAGTATTTGGAATGATTCCTTATAGATTGTTCTTTATGTCTAGGTCAAATAGCAATGGAAGTAAAGTTATCAGTCAGACCATTACTGATATGGCTGGGGGATTCACAGGGGGCTGGTGTCTTGGATACGATGAAACTAGAACTATAGATGTTGGGTCAGATTTAATAGCTGGAATGACTAAGACTGTATGGGCAGACCATATTATACAGACTGTTGGTAATAGAGTCCCATTTAAGCTAGATGTTAGTAATATGAAGAAATCATATAACTACGATAGGAATGAAGACCCAGATAGTGAGGAATATAATCCCGGGGAACAAGCATTTGATGTGTGGTACTTAGACGGATATGGTTGGGAAGGTGCTTCTAGTAGTGAGAGTGGATTAGATGCTGTTAAGACTAGACTAAATGAAAGATACTTTAAGTATGATTCCCAACAAAAGGTGGCTATATCTCAGCAAGACCTAGACAGGTCGGAGGTAGGTTATCAGAATTATATGTTCCCTGCTGACTACTTTAGATATTGTTCTTCTAACTGTAACTTCGAGAACTCTTTAGCTGACTTTACATATAAGTCCAACATTAAAAAGTTTGATGCTGAAACAGGTAACTATTCAGTAGAAGAAACTGAGGAATATGATGGAATGGTAGGTAGAATACCTTGTAAGCTATTTGAAGCGTTGAAAGACAATACCAGTCTAACGTCAGTTTTTAAAGGTATTAAGTTCTGTGCCTTTGTTAATCTTCAAGGTCAAACCTTTACTAGGGGAATTAAATACCCACCAGACTTATTTAAGTATAACACTAAATTAGAAGATATATCGAATATATTTGCCCAAACTAGTATAGAAGTTGGAGTAGATATTAATAGTGACTTATTTGCCAACAATGCTAATCTTAAGAGTGTTAGTGGTGTATGGTCTAATTGTCTATTCGATAAAAGGGCATATAAGGCAGAAGGAACTCAAGAGATATATTCTCAAATAGATTTTGCTAATATGTTTAAGAATAACACTAAAATAACTAACGCTTCAAATTTATTTGCAGTAACAGTCTCAGGTGCATCTAAAGAAAAGCCTTACGGACTACTTTTAATCACTGAAGATTTATTAAAGACTTGTTACAATATAAACAATATCAGTAATATGTTTTATTACTGTGCTGCGTTAGCTGGGGCTGTTCCACCATTCCCATCCGCTTCTTACCCAGTATTGAATGTAGTATCTGGCTACCTATCTGGAGTAACAAAGGCTAATATTACCAATGCTGAAAGTCTTGAGGCTAGATTGGTTCCTGCTGAATGGCTATAACATAATTCAAATAGGTGCAGCTTCTTATATGCAGGTTACTAAGTTTGATATTATACACAACACTCAGTATACTGATTGTAAGGGTAATGTAAGATTGGTTACAGAAGAAACATCAACTATACTAGCTACAAGTGAGACAATAACTACACTTGTCCCAGAAGTTAATAAGGTAATTGATGTAATAATTCCTAACGGAGTTAGTATTGTTAATCAAGCTATCTTAGATGAGTTACCAACATCATTGCCAGTTAAAGGTAATTGTGCTTACTCAGTATTCGAGATACAGATTCCTGCAGCAGCATAATAATCACATGATATGAGCTTATTTGGACAACCTTTCGGTACTAATTATACTGATTTACAAAACCAATACTTGCAGCAACTACAAGTTATGCAACAAGCTCAGCAAGCACAACAGAAGACTCAACCCATCCTTGATGAAATAAACAGGGAGGTTGGGTCGTTGTCTGTTGATGAGCAGAACGTATTGGCTAAAACACAAGAATATCAAATGGCTAAACAGACCTATGAGGCAGGATTTATGGCATTCTTAGGGACTAAGTTTAGTTCAGAATATGTAAGGAGTATATACAATCTCAGATAAAAGCAAAAGAAGAAAAGGTTAATACATTATTAGAACTGATGGAGAGTGACCCGGAGATGAAGAAAAGATTTGATGAACTCATGATGAACAAAACAGCTAAATAATGAGTGACAAAGAATTAATATTTCAAGCAGCAAACACATTCACTAAAAACTTGGTAGGTAACTTATTCGGCATAAACACAATAGGTACTGATGCTCTCATAACTTACGTAGTTAATAACATGGAGGACAAGTATGGAATGTATTTGGAGCCATTCCTTGATAAGGGTGGTAATATAAATATAGATTTATTTGGAAATGCGCTACGTGACGTTATGAAGGCTCGTGCTAAAGACGGATATGTCGTTAAGCTATTTGGTAAACCAGTTAAGTTTGGTGAGGCTGACATTGATGAGTTCGAGAGGATATTTAAGACGTTAAAAGCGAACAATGGAAAACATTCGAGTTGAGTCATTCTTAGGGAATGATAAAGTTATAGTTGGCAATAAGTATACTGATTTAGTACTTGAGACTCTTGGTAAGGTTTATATCAAAACCGGCAATAATTCTAGAGTGCTTAGTGATGTTCTAAAATTATTAGACCAAGTACAGGAATCAGAAATAAAAAGTCAAACTATTATAGTTGGTAGCTTACTTGAGATGGAGCAGATGGAGTATCCCGGAGATGGATTCTTCATTTATAACACACTTACATCCACTCTATATATTTCTTATGATGAGAGATATATAGCCTTAATAGAGGCAGCAGAAGGTGCTGATGATGGGTATGTAAGACGTAAAGGAGACACAATGACTGGACAGTTAGAAATCAATACTGTTGGTCCTCCTTTAATAGTGGCTTCGTCTAAGCTAGTTAGTAACTTAAATGCTGAATTTATTAATGGATATTCATCCGATGATTTGGCAAAGAAGAACGTAGATGAATATATATATGGAAATTGGACATTTAAAGGCAAAGGAGTCTCTGAGGATACTTGGGTTTTTAAGGACAATGTCCGTATGTATGGAGATTTGGTTACTAGCAGGAGCTTGACATCCCCTGATTTTATGTCAGGATTTGGTGGTTATGGTTGGAGATTGGATGCAAATACCAATACACTAACAGTTGACTATCTTGTAGTTAGAAAGGCTATGAGAGTATATGAATTGGTAATCAATAAGATAAGTGCAACCAATGGAAGTATCTGGGTTACTAATTCAAGTAAATGTAGTAAGGCTGTGCAACCCACTATTTTAACAGATGCACAACTCAGAAGTATTGGCACATGGACTGGGTCAAGTGCAAATATAGATGCTATGTTGAAGCTATTATCAACAGATGGGTATTATATCCCCCTTCCGGGTAATGGGGCTAATACACTTAGTACAGTCACCAGAACGAAAGAAATATCTAAGGCAGATTCAATTAATACCACACCTAAAACATTTGTAAACTATAAGTTTATAATTCATGTTAAAGACCCTAGAGGTCTCGTTAATAATACTCTGTTTAGAGGACCGCAAACTTTATATGATGAGTCTTTACTAACATCAACTTCATCAGACCAAAACCACATTGCATTTAGAAAGTGTATAACTCTATACTATATCAGTATGGGAATGACGGTTACTAAGTGGGGAGGAAATGAAGGACAATGGGATGAAGGTACTATTCCATTAGAGTGGACACTAACTGAGACTTTTAATAAGGATACAGCTTTCTATATGATTCCGAAGGGTGATAAAGTTGCCACAGAAGACTTTGAGAAGAATGGATTTAATAGTACTTACCTAACACCAATACAACCATTCTATAAATACTTCGGACTTGACACAACAATAGTCAATCAAGCTATTACAGAATCAAATAGCCAATTTAATAGTAGTATGAATACTACTGTTGTGATGCCTAATTTGTGGGTAGTAAATACCGATGATGAGGAATATCCCCTGTTTAAACCAGGAGATATAATAAGGTGTCAGAAATATACAGGTGGCAATATAAAGTATTACGATGCTATAGTAATGTCGCAGATGGAATCTAGACAATTTATAGTTCAGAAAGCTACATCTGTATTTGATATTTATACTGAAATCCATTATAATGAAGATGGTTCAGTAGCTTCTTCAGAAGAGTCTTATAACAATACTCAGTACAGTAAGACCGAAACTAGCTATGATGTTAATACAGGAGCCAGGAAGCAAGTATCTTCATCTAACACTACTAGTGATAGATTAGATGATATAGCTGAAGGTGATGATATGATTCAAATGGGAAACATATTTAACACTGAGAGACAAGGTGCTTTATATTTAACATCAAGTGATGATGGTGGTCCATATATGGATGTAATCACTGAATTAAATAGACCTGATTATTCAGTTCTATATGATGTTCCATTATATGATAGAAAGGAACTAATATATAAGTCAACTAAGCATAATTACTATTATCAAGAATCTCCCTCAATAGAAGGTGCTCCTACCTTTACAGTAGACATTAAAGACGGAGAGAGTGTCATTACTAAGACATATTATTGCACAGAATATCCCACACAAACATCTGTTATTAAGATGCGGGATAATAAGTATAGACACTCACTTACAAAGACTACAAAGGTAAGAATTGGTAGACTTGATGGCATTTACAATGAAATGTTTGGTAAGAAACAACCCTATGGATATGGTTTATATGGCGAGAATGTATTCCTAACTGGTGAGTTTTATTTAAATAATGGTCAGTCTATAGTAGACTTCTCTGAAGAGAATATATTATTAAAGTTCAAGAATGCTGGACTAGAAATAAAGGAAACTCTAAATGATGAAGGCGAGAAGATTCCTGTCTTGGATGAGAATGGAGAACCAGTACTTGATAAAGACGGCAATCCTGTTTATGAAACATCTATCAGTATGAATGCTGATAAGTTTTATTTTTATATTGGGGACAAGTTAGCTATGACACTTGGTAAGATGTTTGATAAGACTACGGGTAAGTTAGATAATGTCTTATTAGATATTAATGGATGGGTTAAAGCTAATGGGTTGGAGATATGGGGACAACGAAGTGAGTGGAAGCCAGACGGAACCAGAGAGTTGGTTCCAGATACATACCAATTAAATGCCAAGATAGACCAAAATGGTGATATATATGGTCAGGATGCCTATTTATATAACGCATACATGAAGAATGCTTATGTTCAGGGTACTATTGTGGCAGACTCTGGAAGAATAGGGTCCATACATATAGAACCTGTATCTTATAGTTTGTACTATGATGCTACACATATCTTATGGCAGAAACTTGAAAATTTTATGTGGGGCTCAGCTTATGAGAGGTCTGGGTTCAAGCTAGGTGTTGGAAAAAGGGAATTATTTGATTCTAATCCCGCCTTCCTTGAAATATTCAACTATGCTAATGCGTTCACCTATAAGGATAACCGCTATGGCATAAAAGTGGCAGGGCATATGAATGCTGCTCTATGGGCGGCAGTTACTGAGAGTGTTGACCCTCCAACCAGAACACCCAATGAGGATGTAATGATAGCGGGATATTTTGATGGGGATGTTTATTGCACACAATCTGTAAACCTAGGTAATATGATATTTACAAAGTGTCCAGATGGATACCGACAAGGTAATTGGCCTTTTAGCCAAGCTAGACAAGACCAATATGGCTCTGTTGTAGATAATCAAAATAATAGAGTTGTATTGAACCCGGCACCAGGAACTTTAACTCCAGGTCTGGTGTATTCTGGATGTACTTTTGATGGTAAAGATGTAGATTTTGACCACGCCTCAATTACTGTAGTTAATGGGCTGGTAGTAGGATTATCAAGACATAGTTAATTAAAATGAAAATAGGATTAACAGCGAAGGACAGAATGGCTATTATAGCTATACTTCCCACTCAGGGGAAATTAACCGATTTAGTAGAGATTCTAGAACTAATAAAAACTATAAAGTTTACGAAAGAAGAAACAGAATCTCTAAATCTTAAAACAGAAGATGGGAAGGTTACATGGGATGTTACTAAGGAAGAGGATAAAGAGTTTGAGATAACATTCGAACAAATTAAAATAATAAAAGATGTTATTAAAAAGCTAGATGATGAGAATAATATAGATATAAGTATAGTAGACACTTGTCTAAAATTTAGTAAGCTATGATAATACTATTAGACGCAGGTCACGGAGAGTCTACCCCAGGTAAAAGAAGTCCAGATGGGAGACTTAGAGAGTACAAATATTGTAGAGAGATTGCTAACGAAGTAAAGAAACAATTAATTGATAATGGCTTTAATGTTGAGTTGGTAGTTACAGACGATGTAGATGTACCACTTATGCAGAGATGCCGAATAGTAAACCAATACTGTGATAAACATGGAAAAGCTAATACTGTATTGGTGTCAATTCACTGTAATGCTGCTGGTAGCGGGGCAGATTGGATGAATGCCAAAGGTTGGAGTGTATTCATATCTAACAATAGCTCAAGTAAGAGTAAGAAACTAGCAGAGTGCTTGTTTGAAGCAGCACGTAAAGAGGGTTTAACACTAAGGAAATATTCACAAACACAAGTATATTGGAAACAGAATCTAGCTATATGCAGAGAGACTAAGTGCCCTGCAGTTTTAACAGAGAATCTGTTTCAAGATAATAAAGAGGACGTAGAGTATCTACTGTCAGATGAGGGTAGAGCAACTATAGCTCGCTTGCACGTACAGGGTATATTGGATTATATCAAGGCAATACAGGGATAATAATTAGGGGTGTTCTTAAATATTGATGAATTTCATCAAATCATTTTGGACACCCCTAAAATTTCCTTAATTTTGCAAATAACTTTAAAAGGGAATAATATGAGTATGAAATTAGAGGATTTAGACATTGACGATGTAGGATTAGACGAAGACGTAACTCCTGGGAATGAGTTTGACGAAGATACCTATGAGAAGCCTTGGCTTGATGGTTCTGCACCGCAAGACGAGGAAGTTCACGAGGATGAGCCAACTAACGAGCCAGAAGAGGAGGACATTATCGTTTCCCTACTAAAAGATAAAGGAATCAATCCTGAAGCTATCAAATTTGAGAATGAAGCAGGAGAGATTGAAGAGAAAAGTTTTAATGAACTTTCAAGGGAGGAACAACTTCAAATCTTAAATTATGATGAGTCAGATGATGACTTTGGTTTAGCAGAAGATGAAGTTAGTCTTATTAATGAGCTAAGGGCAAGTAATCTGAGCGCAGATGAATATAAGAAGTATATCGCCCAGCAAGCTATTCAAGAGTATTTAGATTCTAATCAAGAAGATACTCCTGTATATGAGATTGATTCTATCCCAGATGATGAACTATATCTTATAGATTTAAAAGCTAAAGTCCCAGAGCTTACTGAGGAAGATGCTTCTACTGAGTTAGAATTAGCTAAACAGAATGAAGCACTATATCAGAAGAAGGTTCAAGGTATCCGCAATGAATACAAGAAGAAAGAAGAGTTGCTAGCTCAACAAGAAGAGGAAGAACAAAGGTTAGCCGCTGAGAAAGCTGCTCAAGAGTTCGAAGACACTATTGTGGCTGCAATTCAAGAGAATGATACCATTGACTTGGGTGAGTCCTCATTAACCTTGTCTGAGGACGATATGAATGAAATTGCTAGCTTTATCTTAGATTCAGATGTTGCAGGAGTGAGACACATCGCCAAAGCGTTAAACGACCCTAAGACCTTAGTTGGCATGGTTTGGTATGCGCTTAAAGGACAGGAGGCGTTTAGTCAAATTACTGATTATTACAAACAGAAGATTACAGAAGCATCTAAATACAATTATAATAAAGGGTTTGAAGATGCTAAGGGAGGTAAAGCTCCAAATGCAGCTAAGACAGTGGTCAAAAAAACAGCAGGTAGTACGGCTGCCCCTGCTAAGAAGGTAATAACAATTGATGATTTAGATTAAATTTAAATTATAAAGTATGATAGTAGCAAATTTCGTAACAAATCGCCCTACAATGAGCGAAACCAGAACTTATGAAGACTTCTATAAGTTCTTAGGTACAAAACCAACTAGACTTGGTATAGTTTCAAGACTCTACCCTAATTTAACTGCTTCTTACTTGACAGAATCTCTAAGAAATATCTTCTATATGGATTCTAAGTCAAATAGCAAATACAGAAGCATTGATAGTATGTACTTCGAGTGGGAAGTTGAAACCAACTACATCAAGAGAGTTGAGTTCGCAGATGTTCCAGCAACTAATGGTGAAGGTGGTACAACCATCGTAATGGCTTTCAAAGAGAACTATTACCAGAAGTATGACATTTTTAAGATTGACAAAACAATGCAGCAATGCCAAGTTATCTCTAGACCCACAAGAGTTGCAGATAATTATTGGACTGTTGAAGTAAGACTAATTGATAACGACTATTCTTCAATCCTAGACCTAGACGGATGCCAGATTGGTGACACTACAAGATTCCAATCTAACGCTATGCCTGAGGCACACGAAGAGGGTTATGCTAAGTATCAATCTAACATTGAAAGACATAGAGGTTACATCACTACACACCGTGTTGATGACAGCTATACTTCTCTATTCAAGCCACTAGAGCAAACATTTATCAGCATTGGTAAAGGTGAAGGCAATGGTGCTGTTAAGGAAACAATGTACAAGATGGATACTCTTGAGAAGAATCTATTAAGAAACTTCTTGGAAGTTCGTAACCAAGGTCTATTATTCAATAAGACTAACGTAGATAAGAACGGTAAACCAACAATCTCTGACCCTGACACTGGTCGTCCAATCTATATTGGTGACGGTATCATCCCACAAATCGAGAGATTTGCATCTAAGTATGTTTACAATAAACTTACTCCAGAAGCATTCACTACAGCTATGGCTATGATGAATGAGAAGAGTGAAAACCCAACTGGTAATAAGTATGTATTCATCTGCAACGAGAAGATGTGGAATGACATCCAAAGCTGCCTATCAGAGTGGCTTGCAAGATTCAAAACTTGTGGTACTTATCTATGGTCTAAGAAGGCTAACGGATATGTAGACGTTGGTGCTACATTCAATAGCTATGAAATGGGTGGTAACACTATTTCATTCAAGGTGGACAGAACATTCTCTCGTGAATGGGGTTCTGAGAAGGGCTTTGGTCTAATGCTTGACCTTACTGCTGATAAGACTAGTGGTGAACCTGCTATTTTAAGTAACATTTGGGTAGCAGCTGCATAACACTTTAAACTGATAAATGACAAATAACTCCTGAATTGCTGGAACTCCTGTTAACAAGGACAATCAGCAGCTAAGCATTGGGATATGCAGGCGATGGTAATCGTAGCTCCAATGAAAGTCCAGAGGCTAGTCGCGAGACGTACATTAGGATATCTAATGGAAGTGGGAGATAACTTAATGAGTAAGTAAAATCAACAATTTAAAAATGAAATACATAGTATATTTAACAACAAATACAGCTAACAAGAAGATTTACATTGGAGTACATAGAACTGAAACTCCATATGATTTCGATGGATATTTAGGTAATGGTATAAAAGTAACTGATAGAAGTACATATAGGTATAGTAAAACTCCTTTTGAGGCTGCTGTAAATAAGTATGGTCCAAGTAAGTTTATAAGGAAGACTCTTAAAGTGTTTGACACTTTAGAGGATGCATTAGACTTAGAAAGATGGCTAGTTGACGAAGAGTTTATAAGCAGAAAGGATACTTACAATGTTGCTCTAGGTGGGAGCTTACCTCCGATTAAAGTAAAAACTATCTATCAATACGATTTGGATGGTAACTTTATTAAGGAGTGGGTTTCTATAACAGAAGCTAGTTTAGAATATAAATGTTCCAGCTCCTGTATTGGGCAAGCAATATTTGAAAGAACTCCTAGCCTAGGCTATTTGTGGACAGACTATAAGTATGAGTCCATTAATCCAAAAGAGTTTAAAATTGATGAGAATAAAACTAAGTGCTATCTATATGATAAGGATGGTAATTATTTACAGGAGTTTAAATCAATTACTGAATGTTCTAAGTTTCTTGGTGTAACAACAGCTAACCTCTCTACGGCTATTTCAGGCAATTATAGTATTAGTAACTGTTATGTAACTACATATTATGCTGATGCAATTGTGGTTCCCAAAAGAAAATCTTATAATGGGTTCTACCAGTATACATTATCTGGAGAGTTTATAAAATTCATTCCTTCGCTAAAGGACTTACAAGAGGAATTAGGAATACAGAACCCATCAGCAGTCTATAGAGCATTAAGAATTGGAAATTCCGCTTATGGATTCCAGTGGAGTGCTACTAAACTACCTAATATGAAGAAACTGGAGACTAAAACTCAAGCAAGAAAGGTTGGTAAATATACATTGAATGGTGGGCTTGTACAAGTATTCAATACAGTGAGAGAAGCAAAGGCTGATACTTGTGGTGCCCCTAACGTTTTATCTGGCAAACGTAAAACAGCTGGAGGATTCATTTTTAAATATATTGAATAATATACTTACAGGAATAAGTTAAAGATATAGTGCACTCCTAAATTTACACAACAAGTGTATTTGAGGGCAAATGTTTACATTAAAGGGTGGTGACTTCATTACTAACAAGTATCCAGGTGTTGGTGGTTTAGATGGTCTAAGCTCTGGTATTGTTTCAAGTACTACAGCTGCATCTAAGGTAATCAACTGGGGTTATTCTGGTGTTGGAGTATTCTCTCCATACAGAAGCTTCATTATGAAAGAAGCGTAATAAAAATATATAATCAAGATGTGTTGGGAGGGGCTAATCTATAGTCCCTCTCATTATAAAGATGATGTATGATATACAATAAAAATACGAATTAATATGGCTGATGTTTTAGACGATATAATTATTTTAAGAAGTGTGTTCGGTAAAGTTGGACAGAAGTACTTCATGAATCCTGTTAGAGACCCGAAGACTGGTAGATTCCCTGATTGCGTGAGACCAGTAGATAGTAAGGGTGATATGATTATCTCCGATAAGGATAGAAATGAAGGTAAACCACTTATTCCTGAGAATAAAGTGTTCATCATTGAAGATGGTACTACGTTTAACCTAAATGATGAATGGCAGGCTGCTGAGTGGTACTCAATACAACATTGTCCTCTTATTGCATTATCAAGAGATGCAAGGGACTCTAAAGGAAATTTACTAATTGATGGTGAAATAGCTGAGGGTAAGACTCGTGCTCGTTATGGTACAGCTGAGCTATATGTAGAAAGACCTGGATATGATACTGCTAAGAGAATCTCTAAGAAGAAACTTATCCACGATGCTGATTCTTACATCTATGGCGACCCTAAAGGTGCAGAAGGTAGAGCACTTAAAGCTAGATTGCTTGGTAAGAATATGCGTAATGCACCAGACGCAGATATTACAGACTACTTGCTTGAAATATCGCATAAATCTCCAGAGAAGATTATTGACCTATATACTGGTGGAGATATTAATCTGAGATTGATGTTTATTGACGCTAAAGACAAAAATGTCATATACGTTAAGAACAAGGTTTATCTATATGGTGATAGCATTGTATTGGGTGCAACTGACGATGCAGTAATCACTTGGATGAAGAACCCTACTAACAGTAAGGTACTTGAACTTATTAAGAGAGATACTTATCCTGATATGTACTTAGAAGAAAGTGCATCTAAGAAATAACATTACCTAAATGACAGCGAAACAAGTATACAGAGGAGCATTAGTTGAAATGAATAAGACTGCTGCTCCAAGTATTTTACTTGAGGACTTTAACTACTTATTAAATAAGGCGATATACCAATACATTAATAAGAAGTACAACATTTATGATGTAAATCAACAATCAACAGATGACATTAGAGTTTTAAAATCTACTGCCATCCTCCAGCCTACTCTGGCTACAAACACATACGCTGCTGTTAGTTCTCAAACTAACTCACTGTATGGAGCTGTTTATGAAGTAAATCTCCCATTGGATTATTTACATATTTTGAATTGTGTATGCAATTTCAAAGTAGTAAAGACATACGAGTGCTATGATGCTGGTACTTATGTACAAATTGGTGCTAAGCGTTTAACCTCAGACCTTTGGTCACAGATAATAAGGAACTTCTATATGCAACCCTCTTATAGAAATCCTTATTACTTCATACACAATGTAAATAGTGCTACGACAATGCCTACTAATCCAGTAAGACTTACTGCTGGAGAAGGAAGTATATCACCAAACACAACTATTCAGCAAACTACTGGTACAGATGGTTCACTTCCAACTAAAATTACTATTGGAGGTAAGTCAGTAGACTTAATAGAACAGCCAGGAGTTAATAGGTATGGAAATCCATCTCAAGTTAGACTTGAAATTAGGTATGGCAAGGATTCTTCTGTATTTCAATTAACTGATATATTTGTTGATTACATTAAGACTCCTCAAAAAATTAGACTAACACAAGACCAGATTGAAATGGTTGAAGATACATCACAAGTCATGGAGTTTCCAGATTATGTGTGTCAAGAGATTATAAATGAGCTGGCAAAGCTATTATTGGAGAACGCAGGTGACCCAAGGCTTCAAACTAATTTAGCAGTTAATCAGACTATTGCAAATCCAGCTCAGCAACAGTCACAAACTAAAAAATAAATTTAAGTTATGTTTCAGTACACTAACACTATTGTATTAAACTCACTGAAAGATGTAACCACTGGTTTAGATAAAATCGTTAAGGGTTCAGATGCAATTGAGGTAAGACGTGTAAACAAGTTCCTCAAGAAGAACGTAAGTGCTATGCACAAGAGAGCTGCTTCCGACCCAGTTATTGGTAAGGCAGAGTTCACTATTACTAACCCAGGCGTAGGTATCTATAGGTTAAAGTTATACATCAGATTATCTGGAAGCCAGAACTCATACTACTCCAATGACTTCGTATTCAAAGGTAAGCCTTTTGTTTATGAGTTCAGAATCACCTCTGGTTCCACCTCTGCAACTGATGTTGCTAAAGAAATTAAAAGAGTTATTGATAAGATTCAGGCTTTCTATGGTGATAAATACATCAGAACTGAGGTTAAAGGCGATAAGTTAATAATCCACGGAGTTGATGAGTATCAATTATTCACTGAGGCTAAGATTCAAAAGCTTAATACAGCTGCTAATAATCCACTTACTAACGAAGTATATGAGGATATTATAGAAGGTACAATTACTAAGAGTATTGAGGGATTTGGTACCTATACTCACATCCTAAAAGACCTTAGATTACCTACTATTGAGGCTAGAAGATTTGAAGCTGTAAACCAAGAGGAACTTCCTATCCCAGGAATGAAGTACAACCAATATACTATTTACTACACAGTAGATAGAGGTTTATTTGGAGGTGCTGCTGTTGGTCAGCAAGTTACATCTAAAACTACTCATGTATTCTATGTACTAGAGTCTATCGCTGCAGAGTTCGAAGCAGCATTAGCTGTGCTAGGTACCCTAACTACAGAGAAGAAACCTATCTTCATTAAGAGCGGAGTTCAGGATGTTAGTCTTGTAAAGCTTGGTACTAAACAAGATATAACTCCTGTTATTGAAGAAGGAACTGTTAAATGGGTAGATGCAGAGACAGAAGCAGATTGGATTACTGTAACTCCTGGTGCAACTAAGGTTGGTATTACTGGTACAAATAATGAAACTGGTAAATCTCGCAGTGCATTAGTAAAGGTTACTGTAAAGGACGAAACTGGTGCTGTGGCAGCTAAAGAAATTACAGTCACTCAAGCAAGTGCTTAAAACTGAAGGCGAGGGCAATTAAGCCTTCGCCTTTTTTACTTTATACTTATGGGATATTATTTTAAATTAGCATCTGCAATCTATAACGATATAGTGTCTGGACTTAGAGGTTATACTACTACAAACACATTATCAATAGAACAACTAGAAGATGATATTGTAGATGAAAGATTGCAAATCATTAAGGAATATTCCATGAAAGGACTTATTCCTAAGAGGGATTTATTAATGTCTATTAATTGTATCAACGTAGACTGTAAGGATATAGAGAGCTGTACCTGTGGCAATAAAGCAGATGGTACACCAACATTCCACTTTGAAATACCACAGTTACTAACTGAGTTCGGAGGAGGAATTGAATATATAGGTTCTGTAGACAAGGGACAGCCATTTATATGGTACATAAGTCCAACAGTAATGCAGTATCATAAATATAGAAAGAGGGCTAAAAATAGACCTTATGTATATATTGATGCTACTCCCAATGCCAATAATATGTATGATTGCTGGATATTTAATATCCCAGTTATCAAACAGGTATCTGTGGTAGGTATATTTAAAGACCCTCGTCAGCTACAAACTTATGGATGTTGCTCTGCATTAGACATTAATAATATGACTTTCATCGACGCTGAAATAAAGAAGAGATTGACAGAGAAGAAGCTACGTTATTATAGACAGTTAGCTGCTCCAATATTACCTAATGACCAAACTCCTAAATAATGGAAAACTTTCAATCAGCATATGCTCAAGCTAACCTATTATATGGTATAGAATTAGCACCAGAAGAGTTCGAAGAAATAGGTCTGATTGCCTGGAATAAAATAGGTAATAGACAAACTAAACTATATAGATATAGATGTAAGATAGACTGCGAAACCCTAACCGTTACATTACCATGTAATTGTGATTTTATTGAAGCTGTAACATATGACTTTGAGGATTGGAGATATACTACCAATGATACAGTCAATGGAGATTATCAATCACAGTTTATTGAGAATTACATTGAAGGGCGCAAGGTTTATAACAACCCATTCTACATTAGTGGTAAACTAGCCAAGTATGAGAGAGTCAATGATACTCTTTATTTTGATAAGGATTATGGCTCTGTTAACATATTATATAAAGGAATACTATTAGATGATGATGGATTACCTTTTATCAATGAGAAAGAAAAGGATGCAATAGCTTGTTATTGTGCTTATACTGATAGGTTCAAAGAGGGCTGGAGTAAACATAATCAAGGTATGTTACAAGAGGCACAACTTCTTGAGCAAAGGTGGTATAGACTATGTGATGCCGCCAGAGTTCCAATGTATATTAATCAGAATGATATGAATGAAATCCTTGATGCTAAGACAAGCTGGAATAGGAAGATATTTAATAAAACTTGGAAATTTGTAAAATAATGAATTACGCTACAGGATATGCCATGAATATAGACGAGTTATTCATCTCCTTTCCCACTAAGAAGATGAAGATGACTGCGAAGGCGTGTGAGGAATTAATAGGTAATAGGCACAAGGAAATCATCGCTAAGAAGATATTTAAGAGTGCCTTGAATATGGTTTTAGAAGATATAATTGAGAATAATGTAACATTTATTCTCCCAACTAGGTCTAGGAGAGCAGAGCTGAAGATGAAGCGATTCGAGAGGGATGAATTCTCTAAGGCGAGAAGAAATGGTAAGTGGGCTAAGGTAGACTTTCTAACATCTAACTTCTGTGCATATCAAATGGTATTCCACTTTCAATCCGAAGGGGTTATGAGGGAGAAGTTAATATATCTAGACCCTGAGCATAGAGATAGGATATTAGAATATACTAATCAAGGTAAACAGTATTATTAATGCTAAAAAGTGTCAATGATTATTTACCGGAGCTAATAGCCCAATTCCCTACAGTACCTCCAGAGGATGTCAAACGAGCTGTTGAATATGGATGGAGGATGCTATACTATTATAATCTTAGGGGATGTGATACTCTTATTAGTAGTACCAAGTACAGGTATTGGTTTTATTGTGGGCAACTTACACGTGACTCAATTAAACACTATAATTACTATAGGAGAATGCTTAGGAGGAAGCTAAGAGTACTGTATTCTAAAAAGGTTAAAGAGTGGGATGGATACTATTATATAGGATTAACAGAAGATGAATATAAATCAGTAGTTAAATCTACTACTGGAAGGGGAAGAAAGAAGAAGAATTTTATATTCCACAACAAATTCGGAATGAAGGTCTTTGATGAAGCTAAAGTATTTTATAGCTGGTCTAAATATATCGTAAGGTATAGATATGTTACCGATATGGGATATACATTCTTTAAAGATGCAATGAAATGCAATGACTTAGAAGTTGCATTAGTAAGAGATAACCCAAGTACGTTCAAGGACATACTTATTAGTAGTAACAACTATGAACTTATAAAATATGAGAAAAGAAGCAATTAATACCTTTGGGGAAGGTTTAATAATGGATTTACATCCACTAACTACTCCCAGTAATGTATTAACGAACTGCTTAAACGGTACTATAATAACGTACAATGGTAATGAATTTGTACTGCAGAATGATATGGGGAATGGAGAAGTCCATACTGCCTATCTTGATAAAGGTTATGTACCTGTAGGAATGAAAGAGCATGGAGGTATAATCTATGTAGCTGCCCATAATCCTGTCACTGGTAAGAGTCAGATAGGCTCATTCCCCTCCCCTCAGCAACTATATGAAGGAGAAGATTTAAATGTAACACCCATACGGTTTGACTTCTCCAAGTTTATAACGATGAAGGGAAGTGTACCTTACATAGAATTGGAATACTATAAGGAAAGATTATTCCAGACTGAGAATACAGGTGAAGTAAAGATATTTCATCCTGGTGATAGGTTTGTAATAACTTCTACTACTATAGATACTGCTATAAAAGAAGCTATAAACAAAGGTGTAGTTAAATTAAGACTTGGGGTTATAAATAGCAGTGGCAACATTGATTATATAGATGAGAAGAACTTAAAGATATATAAAAATGGATTGTGGATTTATGAGAATACTGACACTCCTATGCTAGATGTTATTAAATCTAAAGAACTTGTGCAAGTATTTAGTGCTAAATCATCTGGGGCATTAATTTTAGTAATTGAGCTAAAGACCTTTGATACATTTAACCTAATAAGAAAGTATTCATGTAATGATGAATCCAAGGTTATCAGTGTAGAGTTCTCAGGTGAAACTACTGGTGTATATGAAGGAACATCTAAGAAGAATCCAGCTGAGATTGGAATATTAGAGGAGACTGATTATGCAGTAAAATCTACAATCGTTAAAAGTGGTAAAACAGGTAAACAAACATATAAAATATTACCAGTCTGCCCTTATGGTGCATTAGAGAGAATGGCTAAAATTGGCACTATAGACTTTGATGCTATTAGGACTAACTCTGAGGTATTAGGGGAGTGGAGATTTTATGTGACAGATACATATCTAAAGATTGGTTGGGGGTATGACTACTACAATTTGAATGAAGACTCTAACATTACCAAAATTGAGTTTACATTTATTGATATAAATGATTCAGCTGAGGCTAAATCTGCTGCAACTCTAAAAGGCGATTATGTATATACCATATCTAAAGAATACTATAATGGTTCTTTCGAAGAGATAATTCCGTTCGGAGATTCAACAATTAGAAAGAGTTGGATATACATAGTAAGAATAGACAGGTATGTAGGTGATACTAAGAAGACGGTTGGATATGAGTTAGTATATACTGGAAGCTATTTCAATGATAGCTTTGAAGAAACTCCAGACTTTAATAAGCTACCTAGTGGGAGTGCGAGACAGAAAGTTTTATTAGGAACTAAGAATGAGGTAAATACATCTGTAAGGAATGGAAATATCACTACTGCTATTAAAGTTCATGATAGTCAGACATTTGTAGACAAGGACGTAGTTAGCCCATTAGACTATATTAAGGAAGTTCCATCTGATGCTAAACCTAATTACAGATATAACACAAGGAAGACAGGTGTATATGATGTTACCATTAGACCAGCCGCAGACTTTGATTTTGATGATAGGACTTATGCAGGTAAACCAGACCAAAGTGTAATAAATAACTTCTTTGGCTCTACCCCAACGGCTACATTTGGTAAGCCTGATAATAGTAACATTGCCTTTAGTAGCAGCTCTACATTGACCTCAGAGATAGGTGCTAACCAGTTATTTGAAAAGACTGAGAACTTTGCTTGGGATAATTCTAAGAAAGAATTAAAAGGAAGGATATATACATCCAGAAACATTATAGCTGCAAATGGTCCTGTTAAATCAACAAGTGCAGAGATAGAGAAACTAATGCCTGTTTACAGCCCTTCTCTAGATACATCAGAGCTAAATAAACTATTTACGTTTAAAGAGACTGATGATGTATTGTATTGCGTTACAGGAAGTCGAGGACATTTAGCGTATAATTCTAGAGTACTTAGAGATGCACACACTAAAGGGGACTTTAGGGGTCCGGATGGTGGGGCAGGAGTCAATGAAGAAGGATTGAGAGCCTGTTTAGCCAGTATGGGTAATGGTACAATCGGAATATTTGGCGGACATGACTGTGATGCTGCATCGTTAAGATTCAATGGTACTCAATACACTAATGCAGCTTGGTTTAGGAAAGACCAAGAGATAGATGATGAGGACAATTATCTGATAGCAACATGGAAAGATAAGGATGGTAATCATTGGCCCATTAATCTTGCATCTAGAAAGACTGAGAATGCAAATGTGCAAGTGGAATCCACACTAATAAGGGTGGAGAAGATGATTAAATGCTTCTTAAGCCAAATGCTAGTTGTAAAGAAAGGTAACAAGAGTTTTAGTTTCGTTGGTCCAAATAATCTAGAGTTTGTATACCATACTGCATTTAATACTAGCTGTGATGTCAATGTGCCAATTAACAATGCAGGTAGAGACATTGATGTAAACTTCTTCCTTGGGGAGAGTAAAGAATCTATCGAGTCCCATATGGCTAAATGGGTAGCTGCAATATCTGGACTTAAGAACTTTCTACCAATATTTAAGGTACATATGCCCACATCAGCTAAAGCAACTATTGAATATGGGGACAATATAAAATTTGATACAGATTCTAATATATTAAATTGCTACACAAGTGCATATTCCTACTATACTACTAGTGGAGGGTCACAATTTACTGATGAAGAAAGGGGCAAGATATTCATAGGGAAGCCTGCTTCTCCATTCTCGGCTAATAGTGATGGAAGTATTAATTTAGCTGTAAATAGTGATGGAACGTATCAAATTAATCAAGCCTCAGATTCTAATATGGTATCCTGGAGAAATGAGCCTATCTCATTAGGATATAGAATAAATGATAGGTTTATCAATATGTATGAGATAGAGGGGCGTTCGGGGGAAATTCCGGCAGGTTACTTCAATGATGTTAGAATACACAATATATCAACTGTGTTAGCAACTTGGACTAATGGAAAAGACCATAGTGGTTCTGCCCCAGATATGGCTATAAATATAGGGTTTGGACCTAAATCAATATTTCGTTATTAGTATATGAACTTCAAATCACTAAGTGGTAAGTCACTAAACTTAGACTTAGGATTAAATCAACTTCAACAAAAAGGAGCATTAGTTTATGAATATAACCCATTAAGGGTTTTAAGAACTAATGAGGATATAAGGGAACATGGGTCAGTTGTGTATCCTAAAGGTAGTTTAATTAACCTAGATACAGAACTACTTAACTTTGACCTGAACCATCCTATTGACATTGTTACTCAACAGTCTTATGATGGTTCAGTTAACCTTATCCTTAATGACGGAAGTACCTATCCTAAGTTAATTAATACAAGATTCTCATCTACTGGTATGAACACATATCAAATTGTAGATAGAGAAGGAGATAATGACACTAACATATATGACATAGATTCCTTTGAATCTGATATATCCCTTTATAAGAAGACTAACAATATTGCTAACCTCACATTCATGGGACTAAATACTAGTGGTAATTTAAGGGTTGGTAATTATGTATTCTACTTTAAGTTATCGGATTCAGATGGGAATGAAACAGATTTTATAGCTGAGTCAGGCATAGTAACTTGCCATATTGGTAATTTGAATGACCCATCCTCTATACAAGGTGGAATTAGAGATGAAAACAGTTATAAGTCAGCTTCATTCTTACTAACTAACATAGATTCATCTTACAACAATGTAGTAGTTTATTATACAAGAAGTACGTCTGATATAGATGGAAATGAAATGACTACATCGTTTAAGATTATGAAACAGTTTGCCGTATATAATAATGTGGCTAAGATTAGTATTACTGGATTTGAAACTGTACAATCTGTTAGTATTAATGATATTAACGTAGCATACAATGTGGTTAATAGTGCAGTAGCACAAACTACTTGTCAGAATATGCTATTCTTAGGCAATGTAGCTAATCCAGATATTCCATATAAAGAACTTACAGACCTATCTCTTCACTTCCTGCCAGAGTTAAATGTAGAGAACAATATAGGAAGAGTTGATAAAGACTATAAGGACAATTCCGGAGTAGCCCAACCATACGAGTATTACAATGTGATGAACATCTATAACAGACTCGGATATTGGAATGATGAAATCTACAGACTAGGGGTGGTATATATCCTTAATGACTATACCCTATCTCCTGTATTTAATATTAGGGGTATTAGTAGACTAGCCAAACTTGGGGATGCAGATAGAATAGATTGGAAGGATTATCCACTATTTAAAGAAGGATTTGACCCGACTAGTACTAATGATATAGCTACTATCCAGGCTAATAGAGAATATATCCCTATTAATAAGGAAACATATAAGCTAGATAGTCAGAATGAAAACTCTAAGGGTGTAGTTAAAATTAAATATAACGGTAATCAATTAGCTGATAGTGGTACAATTCCGATTGGATTTGATATTAAGATTAGCAAAGATGCAGCTAGGGAATTAAGGAGATACACTAAAGGATTCTTCTTCGTAAGACAAAAGAGAATACCTACTACACTAGCTCAGGCAGTTACAATTGGACTAGAGAATACAAGCTATCTGCCAGTTCTACCAACGAGTGATGATGAATATAGAGTAGAGAGATTCCTAGATGATGATGGGGTATTGACACATGACTTTGACAGAAGATGTAAAGATATTCCTTCCAAGTCTGTGTTAGAGGGATATGCTGCTTTGTGTCCTGAGTTTGAACTAAGACAATCCTACTTTAATCAGCTATTTACTGGAACTCAGTTTAACGTTAAGATGGCTAAGTCTCAGTTTACTAAGAAGTATTTTGAGAGAAGCGGAGTACATTTTTATAATACATCCTACAGCTATAATGATGCAACTCAAGATGAGGTGTACAACATAATGGCAGTTGGAGATAATGTTAAGTCACTTAAGGGGAAGAAACAATTATTCAGTGCAAGGGCTGGGGAAGCTGAGGAAGCATGGAGAGTATCATATTATGATTACACTAATAAATCATCTAATGCTAGGAATCTACTAAGGGGAAGTTGGGGGCCTTATATTGGTCTAGAAGGATACAACACTAGTAAAATGAGTCTTATTGATATTAAAATTCCTAACTATGAAGAGAATCTATTAGATACATACTTTGAAGTGAGGTACGAGGATTCTTCAGCGTTCTATGCTATATGTAACAGAATGGTATGGGACGATATGGAGGAGGATGGAAGTAATATGATAGTTAAGGACTTGTTTAGAGGTGATTGTTATATAGGTAATTATACTCATAGAATGTGTAGGAATTTCCAAGATTCATCAGCTCCTACTAATGACGATATAGTAGACCAAATGTCATGGAAAGATAACTATACAATTAGTGATAGTGAGAAGAATAGTAAGATTAATAGAGGGGATGTAAATGCTATTAAGATGGGACACTGGGTTACTGTTAGGGTGTGTAGTAATATTAATTTATCTATGAGAAGTGTTGATATGTCATATATTTCAGAACTAGGACTGACTGGTAAAGCTAGAGGATTCTATCCATTACAGGCTATGTCAGTTACTGGTGAATCTAAAATACCAGAATCATTTGTTATAAATGGGGGCATCAACTCTACTACATCTGATAAGTATTATTATGAACTACCAAATGTTCCAGCTATCAAGAATAAATTCCATATTAGGGTTATGTATTCTGATGTAAATGTTAATGACTCATTCAAGAATGGATATAGAGTATTCAAATTAACTCATTATAGAGATTATCCATTAACTTATGGTAGTATAGTTAAGCTAGTTGAATGGTTTGGTAGTATTATCTGTGTATTTGAACATGGCGTTGCTTTGATACCAGTCAATGAAAGAGCCGTTGCAGGTGAAGGTGCAGGCGGAAATATCTTCATAAACACCTCTAACGTACTGCCAGAGAATCCAAAAATGCTGTCTGATACATTCGGTACTCAGTGGTCAGAGAGTGTCATCAAGACCCCCTATTACGTCTACGGAGTGGATACAGTCGGGAAGAAGATTTGGAGAACTAATGGACAGACGTTTGAGGTTATCTCAGACTTTAAAGTACAGAAGTTCTTGAATGACAATATCTCACTTACTGAGAAAGAGAAGACTCCAATTATTGGTATTAGGAACGTTAAAACTCACTACAATAGGTTTAAGCAAGATGTAATGTTTACCTTCTATGATGATATTAATACATTGGAAGAGAATGTATGGAATTTATGCTACAATGAGGTAATGCAGAAGTTTGTAACATTCTACTCATGGGTTCCATCATATTCTGAGAATATTGATAACATCTTCTTTAGTTTTGACAGAAATACATCTAAGACAATTACTAAGATAACTTCTAACTACCCTCTTATTAGTATGCAGGGTGGTGCAGTAGTTGATAACGTACTAACTGTAGTAGATGGTAAAGCTAAGTTAGGTAACTTGCAACTAAATCTTGATATTAGTGGTTCTAACATTGAGTATAGTATTGCTGATGATAGAGTTAGAAATAAGTTCTTCATTACTAATGGTAATCAAGTATCAGTCAATGCCAATTCAGTCGGAGATAGTAGGTGGACAATACCTATTAAAGCAGTAGTATATAATCAAGGAACTGACTTAGTTGAAGGTGAGGTTAGAAATGTAGTAAAGACATTGTACTCTAATGTGACTGTAATTACTAAGATGAGGTACGACTTACTGACTACTTCATTCTGGAAGCATGGTCAAGCTGGATTAATGCCTACTAGAAAGCCAATTAGTCCTTGCTATTGGTATGGTAAGCAACATCCATTTGAGCTGGAATTTATTGTAGTTGATAATCCATCAGTACATAAAATCTTTAATAACTTACAGATTATAAGTAATAAGACCCAACCTGAATCATTCCATTTTGAAGTTGTTGGAGAAGTATATAACTTTGCCAACGACAAAAAGAATATGTATTTTAGACAAGAGGCTACTAAACATCTATACCAATATAATGGTGCAGATATAGTTTATAATCATGACTACTTGGATATTATACCAGAACAAAGAGACATATTGTACAGTACTACTAAGTACAAGGATATGTCAGTTATGTTCCCACTATTATATTCAAGGGTAGATAGTCTGAATGATATTGAAGACCATTATCAATCAATGACATCAGCTGGTAAGGACTATCAATCAATATCTGGTTCAGAGATTGTACATGATAAACAACTGAATGAATTTAGAATAGCTACTCATATTAAGGCATGTCCTTTTAAGAAGAGATATTTACAAGAGATAACTCAAGATAGATATAGCTCACTTATAGCAGCTGGATACACAAATGTACTAGTTCAAAATGGTAAATGGTATGAGGTTATGGAGTATGGTAGAATAAATGGTAACATGGACTACTTAGAAGATAAGTGGGATATTCAAATACCTTCTATAACTTATTGGGCTAAAAATGAATTAGCTTGGTCTATTAAGGATAAAGATGGTAATACATATCCACCCCTTAACCTAGTTAACAATCCATTACCAGAGAGTATGACTGCTCTAAATATTACTAGTAACTCTGATATCCCATCTGAATTAAGAGACCGAGGTTATAGTGCTGATTTCTTGTCATTAGATGTTAATAAATGGTCTAATGAAAGGAAGGAAACTAGAATTAGGGATAAATATATTAAGATTAAAGTGAGATATACTGGTGATGAGTTAGCTATAATAACAGCTTTAAAAACATTATATATCGTAAGTTATGCGTAAACGTATACAGAAATATCGAAATTCTGGGGTACTAACAGGGGGGAGTAATCTGACTCCTCCACTACCCCAACCTACAAGTCTTGTTTCAATGATTCAGCAACCTCAGATACCTACGCAGTTAGAACTTCCTGACACAGTTAGACAATGGAATAAGAACCAATCCTCCAATATACGAAGGGCATACGCAAGGCAAAATAATCTCAATAAAGGTTTTGGATTAGCTGGGAGTCTAATCCCGCAGACTGAACAGTCAGCTTTAACTACTGGACTAAACCAAGGATATGACGCTGCTGCCAATGCTGTATCAGCTATACCTGGTGTTGGTACTATTATAGGGGGTGCTATGAAGGTAGGTGGAATGCTATCTGATGGTCTAACAGCATTGGGAGTAGGAACAGACCAAATGACTACAACTGACAAGATATTAGATAGTAAGTTCCTTAAGTTAACTCCAGTAGGCTTAATTAATTCTATCGGTGCTAAGAAAGCAGATACTATTACTAAGGATAATGAAGCATTTGAACAAGTAGGTTCTGCCTATGGTGGAACCCAAGCTACTGTAGATGATGCCCTTACTAAGAGCGGTAAAAAGTATGGACTATTTAGTGGTGGGGCAAGAAATAAGGCTAATAAGCAGATACACAATGCTCAAATGCAACAAATTAAAATGGGTAATATAGCTGACGAAGCTCAAATGGCATTTGCAGCTTCTAACAATCCTTTACTTGGACTTGGGACCCAGTTACAACTAAATGGCGGCTATCAACAAAATACAGTAAGGGCTGGTAAGTCTGGATTAAAGATGGATAGAGACTTTGCTAAGAGAGTAGTTAAGTTATCCAAAGGTCAGAAAGAAAAGAGGAAGAAGATTCAAGAAGAGGTCAGAATGGAGGAAGTAGCTGGATTTAAAAACGGAGGTGCAGTTAATGTAATTCCTGACGGTGCTTTACACGCTCATAAACATCACTTAGAGGATGTAGATGATAAGTTTGAGGATGTAACAGCTAAAGGTATCCCAGTTATTACAGAAGAGAAAGGTGGGGACATTAAACAACATGCAGAGGTTGAGAGGGAGGAGATAATCTTCAATCTTGAAGTTACTAAGCAATTAGAGAAACTAATGCAAGATGGCTCTGATGAAGCTGCTATTGAAGCTGGTAAGTTACTTGTACATGAGATTCTTGAAAATACAGTTGATAACACAGGACTATTAAATACAGTTGAATAATGAAGATTGAAATAGGAGACAGAGAGTATAATGTAACTTGTGCTAGAACTGAGGAAGAGAGAATCAAAGGTCTACAGGGAGTTACAGAAATGAAAGATGATGAAGGGATGTTATTCTTCTTTGAAGAGCCGTGTACAATAGGTTTCTGGATGAAGGACACACTAATCCCACTAGACATCATCTTTATCAATGAAGATATGGAAGTAATATCAGTATATCAGGGAGAACCTGAGAATGAGAATATAGCAGAGGAAGATGATGTTAGATTTGTATTAGAGGTCAATCAAGGCTCTGGAATTAAAGAGGGAGATGAACTTGATATTGAAGAGGACGAAGAATTACCTAAAATGAAGGTAATTGCTCCAGACGGTTCTACTCAAATGGAATTAGAAGGTGGTGAGAGAATCTTTAGTAGAAAGAATACTAGAACTTTAATCAGAATGGCTAAGAGGGCTTCTAAATCAAAGAGTGAGAAGGATTATAAGGCATTAGGTAAGAGGATGTTTACCTATTTAAAGCAGCAGGATGAAAGAGAGCCTGAATATGTAGAGAAGAAAGAGTAAATAAAAAAATAAGGGCGTTACCAGTGAATCAATCACCAGTAACGCCCTTATTATTTATATAAGGTTTAGTTGAGACATTATCTCCTTTACTTTACCTATTAAATATTCTATATCATTATTATTATCTATTCTGTAATCAAAACCTTCATAATTATCCAATGCTACTTCCGATGGGTGGGTATCATGGAAGGGGGTTTCCCTGTCTACTCTGATGATTATACCTCCCCTATCTTTAATGGCTTGGGCCTCAGAAGGAAATCTAACATCTGGGATAATCCAGTGGTCATGCTCACTATAGCTTGTAAATAAGGCATCCACCCATAATGTTGGAGATATACTTCTTCCAACTTCAGTTCCAAATCTCTGTAGGAGTTCTCTATTAGTATAGTATCCTCCTTCGGGTTTAGCTATCTCACTATAGGACATCTTAAATATGTTATCCTCGAATGCTTCTACACGTACATTAAGTATAACAGCTAGGACTTGTTTGAGTTTATCAGCGAATGCGTGCTTATACCACATACTACCTAAAGAACTTGAACTCTTAAGTAGCATCTTTACAAATGTAAGCATATCTCCATCTCCGTACCTATTCCATATATCTAGTGCTTTAATAATCTTACATACTGTATCCTTGCCAGTTTGCTTTTTACCACTGATTCCAATCAACATTGTCTTATTCCTCTTTAGTTGGGTCTATATAATCCCAAATTGGCTTAGTTGCTCTAGTAGCTGCCACAGTATTAATTAGACCCTGATACAAAGATTTATCTCCTGATATAACACTTGAGAATGTATCTACGGTTCTGTTAAGAGTCTCAAATGCGAATGGGGTCCATTGCATTCCACGCCCAGCAACTGCATCAAGGAAGTTGAAATCATAGGCTGAATTAGTAAGTATTTTACTTCCAAGAGATAATGTTGCATTTATTACCGCATCATTCATGGTATCATTGCCTCGTTCTTTTATATCATCCTTAACAAATTCTGCTAGAGAACCACTAACTATAGCCCCCACAAATAATAGCATAAATAAATCATAGAACAACTGTCGTAAATTAGACCTATATGCCCTTCTAAGATTCTCATCCTCATTATTCCAGACGTCATTAGTCATCAATTTCCATCCTTCTCTTACACTACCTTTCTTATAAGACCCTACTATTAGGTCATTTAGAACCTTGTTAAGGGTTAATAAGATACCTTCCTCAAATCGTCCTTCCCACTTGTAGAATGGGAATCCTGTATCTTCAGTAGTTGCTTCATCTGTAATCTGACCTTTATCATCTAACTTATGGTAATACTTCTGTCCGTTCTCTTCATAATGAACTAGTCTACCTTGCAGTTTGATTCCCTCTGGAGCTAGATATTGATTCTTCTTAGAAGACCAGTATGTACACATTTGGAAGAATAATCCCCCAATTAGAGTACTTTGGAACATAGACTTCTTTTCATGGGAATAATATCCATATATTGAGTCTGCTAAGGCTTTATGACTTTCAGATTGCTGGACAGTATATGCCTTTGGCAATGCATCTCCCACTTTAAATAATGAACCATCTTCATTCCTAGTATGTTCTTTAACTAACTGGTGTGCCATAGTATAATACAATGCCTCTTGCTTCTTATAGTCTGGACTAGATGTATTTCCACTAGCGTAGGCACTAAATCGACTATCTTTCTTCCAATCATAAACTAATTTACCATTTACCACAGAGTGTGCTTCCCAGCACCCATCTCCTCTCATTTGCGCTCCAAATATAGTCATTCTATTGTAGAAGTCGGGCCTAGATGCAAATCTAAAAGCGGATGCCCAGAAGTTCCATATACCAGCTTGGTCCGACTTTATCTTATCGGCATAGGTATTCATATCCATATCATTAAGTCCATACAGTTCATTCAGCAACTCCGACATAGACTTATTGTTGCCATAGTGAATAGCGTCTGCAATAGCATACTTATAGGCTTTAACCATATTCTCTTTAGTAAAAGATAATCCTCCGTCAGGCTTTCGTATTACTAATGATATATCCTTCCAAATACCATCTAAGTGCTGATACATCTGTACTGGGGAGAATGCTAATGCAATCTTAGAAGCAAATCCCATTAATCCTCCAGTAATAGCTGCAAGAGGTTTACGGTCGTCGGAGATTAGAGATTGGTTAAATATCTTATTCCTAACATAGTCACTTAGATACTCTAAGTCATCCTCAAACTTATCATTTAGGATAGTACCCATATCACTAAGGTGAATAGCTAAGGCTTGCAACGATGGGAAGATTTCATCTAAGTGTTCCTTAGCAGAGTATGCAGTGATATGTTTGAGTAATAAAGTCTCAAGATTTGTTTCGAAGAACTCTGGCTTCCTATCTTCTATCAAACTTAGCCTTATATCTGAACCCTTCTCGCCTATATCAAATGAGTTGGTCATTTCCCATAGCTCTCCTCTACGGACTTTTTCAATATTAGTATCCGTGGGGTCTAAGAATCCTTCTACCTTTGTTTTAGCCCTTTCTACAGCCTTTTTTAGATTCCAGTCCTGTAATTTATCCTTTATAGCAGATAGTAACCCCTTACTTGAAGCAATAGATGTAGCATTACCAGCAGCTAAGGGCAGCCTATAATACCTCACATCCCCAGATAATCGTAACTCTTCTATCTCTTCTTCAGACATATTCTTGAATCTATTAGCATTAACTGTCTTAAGGAAATACTTTAGGAACTTCCTTTGAGCTTCGGATAGCCCAGTTGTTGGGTCATCTGGGTTCTTCAATAATATATCCCCATCATCGGTATATACTATCATATCTCTGTATAGGGTAGCCTGGTTGCCTATAGTTCTTTCTTTGAGATATGTAAATCCTTGGTCATTCTTTAGTTCATTTACTAGGTTTCTTATCTCACCTTGTGACCTATTTACTGTGTCTCTAATATTTTGGTATGCTACAGTTACCAGTGAAGTTAGCTTATTTAGAATTGGACTCTTCATATTACCTGGGTTATCAAGGTAAGTGCCTTCCAAACCAGCCTTCCATACATAGATAGATTCTAGCCATTTATCATGGTCACGAAGCTGTTGTCTAAAATCCAGACCATCTATCTCACCAATAGCCATTTCTAACATTCTATATACTTGAACATGAGGCATACCTATAATATCATCATTTGGTCTGGTATCATTAACGTTAGGGAATGCTTCCAGAAACTCCTTTCTAAGATTAAGGAGTTCTAACCTGAGCTTGGTTGGGTCTCCTATACAAGCATCTAAAGCACTGGTGGATTCTGCAAACTTTCTCCATTTCTTATTTATTTTAGTATCATCCCTTACATTAGATATAATCTCCCTAAACCTATTGTAGAATATATCATACCTATTTGCCATTTTAACTGGGGCCTTCCTTCCTTTTAGATTATTCACCCCAATCGGGGATAACTTGTCTAACTCATTGAAGCAGTATAATAATTGCTTATTATCAGCTGAGATACCTTCTTCTCTGAATGGGTTGTATACACTTACTTCTCCTACTATAGCGTTCTCCTCAAATAGACTAGGTAAGTTATTTAATACCAACATGGCTTCCATCAATTCGATGTTACCATTAACACTCTCCATCATCAATGAGTTAGGTTTATTTTGTGATATAATGTCACTTTCAAATGCACCAGTAAGTCCTCTTCTTCCTTTTACTAATTGTCTAGACCTTCTTAACATAGATGTACTAATCTTCACCACATCTATCTGATTAGTAAACTTATTCCTAAGCAAGATACATCCTAAATACTCTGCAGGTTCACAATCTACTACTTCCCAGTTAGAATTACAATATCTAGACATCCTTCTTTGGAACCAACCATTTACACCTTTAGGGTTATCAGGAATCTGCGCTCTAGTAAACTCATAGTAAGGATTTTCTTCTTCTATAGCTTTTATTAGACCCTCCTTGATAACTTGTGTGGAGTTAATCTTATTATTAGCTATACTGTTCATTCTTCTTTTAACCATTACGAAGAGCTCCTCATAGGAATTGGCTTTAAGTGGGTAGTCATTGCCCTTTGGAGTATATATGTATTTACCTGTTTCTGGGTTAGGTACATCCCCTTTACCTTCTTTTATGGTTTCAGTTACCATAGCATCTGTAATCTCCCCTGGAACGCTATTATACTTAGGGAACCACTTTGACATTACACCAGTTACAGTTTGTAGTAGGTTCTCAGTAGTAGCCTTAGTGATAAATGGTGCTGGAAGAAACTCATCAATGTTCTCTTGAATATTAATATTGGTCTTAATATCTTGAGTTAAATCTTCAACATGACCGGAGTATTCCTTTATACCACTGTAAGTCCAATCATCTCCTTCTCTTTTAAAATCAGATAGCTGGATTGGGGCTACAAATAGTTTAGAACCACTAGTATTTATTCCATACTTTCTTAATAAACGTTCATATACACCCAGCTGGTACTTAAAGGTCAGAATCTTGGCGGAATCGTAACCAGTTTCAGAGGCTGTACCTATATAAGGTTTAGGTGATGTCTTGTAGTCAATAATATGAACGTTTCCCCTTTTATCAATTACTAATAAGTCAATAACTCCTAACAGCTTGTTAGGATTGCCTGATTCATTTATTTGTGAGGTAACTCCGGAGACTGCCACTTCTGGGAGGTATATTAAGTCTTCACCTAACTCCCTTTGTAAGGACTTCTCTAGGTCTCGGCAGTATTTAACAGTTTCAGCAATAACTTTGCTAGGAACTAAATTAGTGTCTAGGATTGATGGGAAATATGTGTTAATTAAGAAGTTATCATCTGACTCTCGTATATTCCTTCCACTCTTAGATTCACTGAAATACTTCTGCATTGCTTTATGAAGTTCAGTACCTATTTTACCCTGAGTCTTCCATTTATTCTCAATAACTCCCCTAGCTCTGGCAAATTCCTCATCACTTACTATAGGTCTAGTTTCAGCCCCCTCTCCAAATATGGCAGCAGCTTCTTCTTTATCAAAGTTACCTCCAGCCCATCTTGGTCTAATCTCTTTCCAATAGTTCTCAGGTCTAAATTCTGGGAATAATAAATCCCCGTCTAGGTTTCTCAGACCTTGTAGAAACTTATTAACACCAATATATCCATTACTAGACACATTAATGTTTTCAATATCATTCTTGCCATCTTCCGTTTCAGAGATAGTCTTATTTGCCTTAAGGGCTTCAGTATCCATCTTTAGATTCATTATAGAATCATAAGTTTGAATAGCTCTATTACTCTTGGCAAATACAATGTCCCCATACTTAGATACTAAATGCCTTCTTTCAAGTAAGAAGTCATCTAACTCTAACTCAGATTGGAAGATATGTCCTTTGTAATCATATATGCACCCCATTATCCACAAAATTCTTTTAGGTCTTTACTTTTCATCAAATCTGATTTAACATTAGCTAGTACTCTATGAACCTCAGCAGACTTAACATTAAGGGTCCCAGAGTATTGGTTGTTTGTTAATGCCGAGCCTAAGTATTCTGATAGCTTTACTAAAGAAGAGTTAAATAGGTCTTTTGGATTCATAGTAGTTACACTTTGTTCGCCAAATAATACGGAGTCAAGTACTCTGTTCATATTATAGAATGTTTTATGTAACACATTAGCTGGTAACTTATCAATAACGCTTCTCTGTCCTGTTATATATTTTGAGAACTCTGATACTAGTAGTTCTTCATTTATGTCTGAATCTGTTCTATTCTTATAGTCTCTGGCTAACATTGACCTATTAGGTAGTTCATTCATGGCTTCTACCATTGAGAAGTATAGCTGGGGGTCGCTATACCTAATTGAGCCTAAGAATAGATGTAGCATTTCATGTAGCGGAGCATCAATACTAGAATTATCCATATTGATGTATATATCTCCATTATAGATGAAAGCATTAGTTGTCTTAGCATCGTCTACTATTCCATTCCATTGTTCTGAAGACAATTCTCCATTAGTGATACCAATGAAGTTAATTCCATATAAATTTGCTAGCTTCTCTAATATGCTATTAAAAACCCCAACATTTCTAGAAGGAGATGTAGAATCATCTATGATTATTCCCCCTTCATATACATTGTCCCACTTATTAGGACGCTTTTTAACTTGTATAGTTGAAACTTCATTAGAGGGAGTTAGTTCCACTTCTAAGTCCCTATACGTATTGTTTATTCTAATATTAGCTTCTTTAACATCTGTTGTTCCTGTTTGAGAGAATATCTTATCATTCTTTACAAAGCTTGTATCATCTACTGTTTTTACTGACAAAGAACTATTTAAGTAAGGTCTAGAGTCAGCTCCAGGTATCTCATCAAGCTCTGGATACCTACCAAATTTATCTACAAATGTAGATACAAAAGCATTAAATTTAAATCCAGAGAGCCCAGACATCTTTAACAATGTCTGGTACTCTACTGAATTTTTATTAAGACATACTGCCATAAAATTAACAAGGATTGTCTAATAATTGAGCTATGATTGCAGAATATTGTAGACTATCAACAGTTTTAACATTCATACCATCAACAACTCTAGTTACATAAGGTACATCTAAGTCTGATTCAGAACCACCTAAGGATTCAGCCAGTTTAACTAAAGTCTCTCTACTATAAGTTTTACCCCTATAGCTTATAGATTTTAGATTCCTATCAACATCAAGATTAATCACAGAGTTTGAGTCAATTCTTATGTTATGGTCATTATATATATCCGCAACATCCCAAGGATTAGTGTAGTTAGTATTCTCAATAACTCTTGTATAATCCTCTAGGTTTGGTCCATATTGATAACCTCCCATATCCCCACTGTCATAATCATCAGATACAAAATCCATATAATCAGAATCATATTCAAAATCCCCATCTACCTCCGGATTATCCATTGAATTAGACTTCCTAACAAATAAGTGATATTTCATATTAGAATCATCATAACTTCTAACATAATACTTAGATGAATAGTTAGTATCTTCAATAGGAGCACACCATTTTAGAGCTTCGTCATAAGTGAAGTCTACCCCCTCAACTAACATTGAGTTAGAATCAAGTACAGACGTAAACTTATGAAACTCCTCTATTAATGGAGAGGATTTTGTTCTGATAATATCCTCAAAGATAGTAGTTAAAGAACTTTGAGATACAGTGTTATTAAAGTTTATTAGATTATAATAGAAGAACAGGTCTGTCAATGGATACCCTTGATATGTTGGAGCACCTTGTAATTGGTTAAAGGCTCTCTTATACCTATTAAAACGCTCTACCTCCGAACCAGTCTTTGGTAACATATTAGTTGGCAAAGAATATACGAATGCAGCGTTACCACTAAGGGTTCTATCTAATCTAGTTGGACTTAAAGATTGAATAAATTCATTAGGTTCTATATCCTTTAATTCAGGAATTACCACAGAATCCATCCACATTTTAAATGACTCATTACCCCATCTTGTTCCTAACATAATAGGAGTATTACCTTGAGTAGTAAATGTGTTACCAATACTATTCATAATAGTAACACCAGCTGGGATTGTAATTACCTTCTCAGAAGTTTTCATCCAAGTGTTCCTAAGAGTCATGTCACAGAATGACTGTAACTTCTTATAAACATTAGACCTTTCTTTACTACTGTAGAATCCACCGCCCTTAATAATTCTAGGACCTAAATCCCTCATCATTCTATACTTGGACATAACCATATACTTGCTTTCTACATCCATATGGAAGGCTTTCAAATACCCTCTATAGTGAGGTACAGACCATGCTGCATCCAATACGTTGAAGGAGTGCTTTAATCCTCCATACAGAGAGATTAAAGTGCTTCTATATTCCTCATCAGACATAAATTTACTAAAGGAGATTCTATATGGATTGTCAGTATTATTAGTTAGATTTCTTAGCTTTGCTATAACATCAGAAACCTTCATAATCATTCCGTCAACCATTACAGTACCTTCTTTCTCTTCAGCTGATATTTCCTTAATTCTATCTTCAAAGATTCCTTCGAACTTATCAATAAATTTAAGGGAGTCTTCAACACTATTAGAGAGACCTTGATTGAGGGCATAGATACCTCTCAATCTACCCATTTCAGATGCACCTTGGACTAGCTGTTTGATTGAATCAATAACTCTGTATTGAACCCCTTCTGAGTTAGTGATAATGTCATTGTTTATCGTATTAACAAACCTGATATAATCAGATAACTCTTCTAAGAATTTATACATTGAGACTTTGTTCATAGATACATCCATAGACTTGATTCTCTTTCTTAAACTATCAATCAATTCATGACCTTTAGATAGGTCGGAGAGCCTATATTGTAGCATTTTACCTATTACAAAATCAGATGCATCTGTCCCAAACTCACTCTTTAGTATAGAAACAAATTCTGGGTCTAACTCCCCAATACTTGGACCATTCTCAATATATCTAATAGCACTAGTAATTGACATACCAGCCTTTCTATTAAATACATTAGAATCCATGAGCTTAGAGAGTATACGAGCAGTTCTGGACATCATAGCTCCAGCTAAATCCTTAAGAGGAATTCCAATTGCTGTACCGTAAGTATATAATCCCATCATATTAGGTCCGGCATTGATTTTAGCCAATATCGGGTCTTTAGCATTATCAGTTGCAGCTGACATCAATGCTGAGAATACTAGCTTAGCATCTGTATCATTGTCCACACTTCGTAATGCATCTAATACTTCAAGATTACTTATGGATTCGGGACTATCAGTATACGAATTAGCTAGCAATCTGAATCTACTACCACAAATAACTCTATTAAATAGTAGACCATATTGTTTCATTGGGTTATTACTATTTAATGTGGCATTATTGTAGTAAGTTAGACCATCAAATACCTTAATGGCAGATGCAACTATACCAACATTCTTCTTACCAGATTGAAAGTCATACATGGACTCATACTTATTTACTACATTACCTGGAGTAAATTGTAGAGTTCTCTGACCTTCTGTTGACCCTTTAGCTATATCCTTTAACAGAGCTACAGCATCATCAATAGATGATTGTGACTGCATTAAGTTAATAGGATTATCACTAATCTTAAACATATAAGAGGATATGAAATTCTTAATCATATCTTCGGGATTGCTAGAGTTCCTTACATATAAGTTATGTCGGTCAATCAGTTCCTTGATTTTATCAAATGGAAGATTAGAACCTTTAGGAATATATAGCTTACCACCATTCCTCTTAACCATTCTTAAGAAATTCGATAGAGATTGTACCGAACCTAAAGAATTGTCCAAGTCATATTCTGGTAGAAATACTACTTCTGAACCGTTAAAGTTAAACAATTTACCTGAACCTACAAAATCATGCGCCCAATTAGTTAATGATGTATCATCAGCTTCAACTAATTCTAGCTCTTTATTTGTAGGGAATGGAAGTTTCTCAGATTCGGCTAGAGCATTCTGAGAACTTAAATTAAAGTAAGGACTCCATCCAACATATTTACCTGTTCTGTCAAATGAATGACCTAATAAGGAAACCTTATCAATATCCAAGTCAGAACCTTGTAACCAGAACTGGAAATAATTTACATAGGCGGAGTTTGTGTCTGTTTCATCAAATCCTACTACTCTCATTGGCATGAACGATTGCATAGACTGGGCAGGAATACGAGCAGCTAAGACATCCAAAGATTTAATAAAAGATGTATGCAATTCTGCAGCAGCATCTCTTATAGCATCAATGTTTGGGTCTTCAATTTTAGCTCTAGGATTAGTTCTCAATTTATCAATACTCTCAGAATATAGTCTGTTTACATAAGTTATAATGTCAGTAGGGTTACTCTTACCTATATATTTAGCAAATCTTCTAGCTACTTTGGATTTAGAGTTCAGTATAGGTTGAATAATCTTACTAACTTCTTCACTTGTGGTAGCACTATTAGATACTCTGATAGTATGATAGTTGAAAGAATCAATATAGAATTGAGTGTTGTTGGTAATAATTATCTCATTACCATTAGCATCCACATATACCCTATCAGATTCATCAGACAGTCTGTGTAGCTTCTCTCCAGAGCTATTAACTCTGTAAAGTTTAGCCCCATCCCATCTAGTCTCAATTTCTATAGGAGTTAGACGAGTGTTCTTATAAACTCTCTTATCAACTAAGTATACGTGTTTGCCGTTTAGCCTCTTCAATTCAATATCAAAATCGGCATCACTAACCTTACTTTCCCAGTTAGATAACATTCTCTTTAGGAAGAACGTATCATCATTCTTGATAGTAGATAGACTATCCCCCCTCTTCAATCCAAATCTACTTGCGTAGATTTTAGGCATTATTAACTCAAATGGTTGAGTTTGAAGAGAAGACTTGTCAACTTGTACTGTCACTCCGTTAATGACTACAGTATCTAGTTTACCGTTACTTACTGCTCCAAGGGCATTTTGGAGTTCTCTTCTTAGCAGTATCTTCTCTTGAGGGTCAACAGTAGCGTATAGTGATTTAACTACATCTAAATCCCACATATTATAAAGGTTGCCCTGAACATCTCTAAATGTGAAATTATATGAGGCTAAATCTCTACCAGCAGTAATGTTTTCAACTATACGGAAGTCTTTGTCAGCTAGCCTGCTTTCCAAATCCCAATATTGTTGAGGCGTTTCTATAAACTCAGTACTGGTAATCCCATCTACCGTAATTGTATAGTACCTACCAAGCTTCAGTTCAGATAAGTTAGTTATAGGTTTAGAATTGTATAATTCTTGTAACTTTTGAATTTCTTCATCATTATTAAAAGAGTCATACATTCTATCTCCATATAACTTCCAAATCTTATGAGAGGGATTTAACACTGCAAGGCTACCATTAAATTTAAGTCTAATAGCCGCCTTAGTAAGTGTAGCAGAGATAGAAGAGAAGATTCCATTAAAAACACTAGGATTACTATATGGAATTGTACCTTCTACATTCTTATAGGTTATTAACTTACCCGCCCTAGAATCTTCTATTAGAGTATCCATAACAGCTTGCATTAGATTACCATCCCTACTTGTACTATTCTGGATAGATTTAACTATAGTAGATATGATTGCATCCTTGAACTTGGATGCATCTTTAGTGTCTACATACTGTTCAAATCCTTCAACATAGTCATTGATTCCGGCTTCTGATAGTGCAAACATAGCCTCATAAACTTCTCCAGCTTGTTCTGTAGTATAACCCCTTGAAGCCAAAGCATTAATTACTTGAGTCATAATTGATAAAGTAGATTCATCAGCAGTGTGCTCTGCATCTAACTGAATACCAATATCATCAGTTCTAAACTTCATTGTCAAGTATGGGTTATCATCAAAATAAGCATGTTTCAGGTTTACGTTAGCTGCCCCTTGCTTAATAGCACCAGCGGTTACTACATACTGAATAGAAGACCATTTTAGAGGTTGGTACACATCTGATTGAGAGACAACTGAGTCCTTCAGTTTAATCCCCACACCGTTAACAGCTTTGACTACATTTCTTACTGAAACCTCAGACGGAATTAACTCATCTTCAGATTGTGAATAAGACTTCCATCCTCCAAACATTTGGAATAAACCAAAGTTGTTTGTAACAGGATAGAGTGTAGTTCCACTGTTCGTAACCCTAGGAGCTTCCCCTGGTTTGGGGGTAATCTCAGCAGGGAGTTGTTTCACTATAGTACCATCAGGCTCTACTTCTGACTTAATTATCATATATGTACCATCCTCTGGCATATAGGTGATACTATTAATCATGTAGAATTTACCATCTGTTCCCTTATAGTAAACGTCTTCGTAAGATATAGGATTGCCTTGGAAATCTACAAGCACATTATCATTAAATAATACTCCTTCGAATTCCCAATTCTTACTCCACATCTTCTTAACCATCCTTTGTAGGAATTTGCTGTTACTCATGGTATAGTTAGTAAGGGCGAATGTGGCAGTTTTGATAATACCTCCAGTAGCACTTCCTTCTTTATAAAAATGCACAAAAGGTTTCTTATCAGCACCTACTTTAGCCCCACCAAGAGAGTTATTCTCCAAATACATTGTTTCAGGAGATGCAAATGTACTACCATCATATTGTTTAACCCCATGCTCATCATGGTCCCCCATAGGATTATAGGTAGGAGCAGTATCATCCTCGATAACGGCAATAGTATATTCAGGTAATATTCCATTTATTAAGCCTTGGCTCATAACCTGCTTAGCAGCTGTGTCTGATACATTTCTCTTATGCTGAGCAATATACCTTGCAGCCTCCTCAACTAAATCATTAGGACTAGCTGTGGCTTTCTTCGCGGGATGATTAGCATGAGTACCTACAGTAGTTAGAACATACTCTTGACTAAGAAGATAATCTATTACATTAAATCTAGCTAAGTCAGGATGAAGTTGTAACTCACCACCTCTCATTTCTAAGAACTTAGAGAAACTAAATCCGGGACTTCCCCAATTATAAGATATTCCATTCTCAGTGTAACCTCCAATAGAATATAGGTCAGACCATTTAGTAATATCAAAAGTTTTACCAAAGTTGGTATACTTAGCTAATATTACCCGCTTAGTAGAGAATTTTATCCAATCTTTATTCTTAGCTAGGTAGGCTACTTCGGGAGTGGTAAGTGCATTACCTCTCTCATCAGTAGTTTCAATTGTAAAATCATTATCAAGTAAGTCAGTTAATAGTTCTACCTCCTTAATTCTCCAGAAGTCGTCACTATTGGTTAACTTGCCAAATACCTCTTCCACATTAAGTCCAGCCCTGGTAAAATACTCAGGATTAAACCTATTAGTAAGGGATATTAGTGTTCTGTTAAATGAAAGAGTTTTACCTCCCTGGAATGATACCTCGTCTTTAATCTCCAATTCTGGACCTCTAACCACATTCTGATAAACCCTTAATACTTCTTCAAGTACCTTCCTAGAATCATTTCCATAAACGGTATTCACTTCTGCGAAATTAGTCATAGGATTAAATACAGGAATTATTCCCTTACTTGCTAATAAGGGATATTGAGTCGGGTTGTTGAACACTAAAGAACTGTCTATGCTCTTAAGGGCAGAGTTTAATCTCTCCCATTCAAAGGTTATGGAGTTTATTATCTTTGCATAACAATCCCCAAGCTCTTTATTAATAATAGCTATGGTCTCATCTTTAGTTAATTTATTGAAGGGTTTACCTAGAGGGCTGAGGGCGTTCAGATTTTCAACCATGTGGAACAAAGTAGACTTATCTGAGATAACAGAAGGTAAGAAAGCAGCATCTGTATTTCCAGCAATATTACATAAATAATTACTTACAAATGCAGTATAGAAGGATTCTGACATATTAAAATCAATATGCTTCTTACTATCAGTCCTACCTTTATACTCTCTCGATACCACCATTCCTCTATGCAAGAATGTATTATTCAGAAGGGATAATCCATTAGTAGCGGAATTCATATTCATACACTGATTTGTCCACTGACTTCTGTAGTTAGTACCAAGCATTGACATAGCAACTCCAGATAATGCACGACCTTCTCCGTCCCTGTTTATACCACTAACATAAGCATCTGTAGTCATAGCATAGGCAGCAGCTAAATCCTCCATTACTGGTACATAGCTAGGAAGTAGAACACCAATATCCTTAGCCCCTCTTTTTATAGAGGTTAGGTTCTCAGTTCCAAATACCTCCTCTTGCTTTCTTCTAAACTCCTGTGTACTTGTTTCTTTAGGAACCAAGTTATGAGAGAAGTAAGAGTTAAAGAATATGCTAGTACTAAGTTGAAGTAGGTCACTAATTGCTGCATCATATTGAATGTTACCATTCTTCGTCTTTAATGCAAGATAGCTTTCAACTAATGGTCCATCAGAAACAAAGTCTAAATATAAGAATTCCTTGAAGAATTGAAGAGCCTTATTCCAATCTTCCTCACCGTTAAATGAAACTAATGCTTTACCGTCTCTTGATATAGAGAAGGCATTAGACCTCTTCGCTTTTGGATTGAATTGAATAGACACATTCAAGTCTGGTATATGGAATCTAAATACAGAAATAGTCTTCACACCTTCCTTGGGGTCTGTAACCTTATCTTCCTCATATCTAGGATTATACTTAGCAATCATTGATTCATACTTAGTAGGAGCTGTAACGCTCAACGCAGATGAAATACTTCTTTCAAGTTGATTCCTTAATTGCCTGTTAAGATTATCCCTCAAAGTTGCTCTAACTATATCCCCATCCTCATTAACTCTATATTGCACAAAATCAAGAGGACTAGCAGTTGCCACTAATTGGCAGATAAAGGAATAGTAGTTAGTATCAAGAACATTATTCTTATAAATTCCAAATAAGGAGTGTGCATCACTACTAAAGATTCCTTGCCTCAATGAATAAACTAAGTTCTTTTCTATACTTCTAAACCCTCTAAGTAGCTCATAGTTGCTGTTAAAGAATGAGTCATCACACAACAATTCAAATAGTGCATGATAGTTCTCAAGCACGTTACCTGTGCTAGCTGAGGATAATAATGTATAGAAAGATTTACCTTCAATAGAAGAACGCAAATGTTCAAACTGAGGATATTTAAGGAAGAACATCCCATCAAATGTAAGAGAAGAATTGTGAATATCAGGAGAGTTAGTTAAACTCTTGATTTTAGATATAATATAGTTAAATGCGTCTAGTTTAACCTTCTTATCTGCAATCGGAGTACTATTTCCCCAAGTGTATATAGGAGAAGTCTCAACTAATAGCTTAGTTATGTCCGACACATGGTCATTCATATTTACATCTTTCTCCTTATCTCCCCAATTCCTACTATTGTTGGCTCCTGTACTTATAAGAGAATATCTATCTTCTGCACTATACTTAGGATAGTTCTCATTAATCTTCAAGACTTTCCCTAGTTTAGAACTAAGTAAATCATCAAAGTGATTTAGAATAACTAAACTATTATATGCCTTAATGAACTTCTTATCAATAATCCTATTCCTAGAATATATCTTTCTAAGTTCATCAGCGGTAAAGTGTGAATGTTGGAGGAATCTTTCTCCCACAGCATTTAACTCTCCTACGGCATTTAGATATACTCCATCCTTCCACATAGTAAGGTTAGACAGCTTCTCTAGAGTGTCCTGTACATCTTCTGATGGAAGTTTAGAATATGCATCCTTTAGATAACCAACTACATCTTGCAATAGAGTTTCTTGATAATTCCTTAAGGCTTCATTAATTTCATGCTCAGTCTTAATCACCTTACCAGCTTCCCTATCCACAAGAAAACACTTAACTATATTATCAGTAACACTAGCTTCCATTGCTGAGGCAATTTCAGTTGCAGTACCATAATTAGTTACTATAAATCCTCTAATCCTTTGTTTTGCATCAGCGTTACCTTCAGGGTCATCCAAAGCATCCAACTTGGTAGGATTCTCTTCAGCAGTATCATCAATGTTACTACTTTGACCGGAAAGATAGGTGGTCATGTTGGTTGGAACTATATCATGCAATACTGGAGCAACCTCCATAACGAATGCATCAATAAAATCTGCAAGGTCGGAGAGGGACGTAATATCGTACCCCTCTCCTATCTCTTTCAGACTATTAATAAACATCGCCTTTCTACTAAATTCGTCTTTCTCCTCCCAGATTTCTTCCAGTGTGTCTTGTAATACATCCTGTAAGTCTAAGTTAGAGTCATTCTTGTTAAATTTACATTTACCCATGATTATAATTTAATTTTTATAGTTATTGGACATGAATTGTCAGTAGTGTTTAGACGAGCCTTTTCATCTTGCTTAGATTGTAAGAAATTTACCAAATTCTGAAGCATATCCTTCTGAGAACCTTCGAATTGGTCAATCTCCTCACTCATCCTTTTTATCATTTTAGAAGTCGCTCTCATAGCATTAACTTCCTTATTAAATGCCTCCACACCCTTCGCAGATTGCACCTTACCAAGTGTAGCAAAGTTAAATACACTAAGAATGTTCTTATATTCGGCTACTTCCTGTAATGAGCTTACCGAGAATACAGCAAGTTGAGTCCCAGTAGGAACACTTGTCTGTTTTATTAGAGTAATCTCATTGTTATTCAAATTTAGCTCTGCACTAAAGATTTCATTCCCCAAAGTTAAGGTAAATTTGTGAATATTTAAACTTAATTGGGAAATATCGGAAATGACAGAGTTAGACACATCAAGATTAGATGGTTTAGTACTTATATATACGTCAGAACCAATAGGTATTACTAGATGATTTGTCTTTCTATATGCATCTAAAACCTGCTCCTTAGAAAGTGTTTGTAGAGTATCTACATCCATTTCTGATATAACTGAAGCAGGTGCCTTGATGTTCATTGACCTAAAGATAGTATCAGCTGTAGGCTTAGGGGTTACTCCTATACGAGAGTTTCCAGCTAAATACCTATTATTGTCTCTACTACCTTTAAAGTTACCATTGTTAGTCATCTTGTTGACTATTGTTTCTAGTAATGGGTTTACGTTACCATAGAACGAAGGGCTATCTATCTTACCGTTAACCATAAATGGGTTATTATCAATAGAGTAGTTACCTGTATCATAAACTGCATCTAGAGCAATAGTGTCCGTAGAAGACTTACTATATTGTATGTTGTAGAATATTCCATCAATTTTATTTTGACCTAATATATGTTCTATAGAACGTAAATTAAGTTCCTTAAATATTCTACTAGTATTATCTGCGTTTGGAGGATATACAGAACCTAATAGATAGTTCTGAAGGGCTTGTCTAGCAGTAATGTTTCTATTTAGCCCTTTAATATCAACAGGACCATTAAGGATTTCCATTTGGGCTTTAACATCTCCCTCTGCGCTATCAAGTTTACCTACCAACTTCATTATACCATCGTATGCAGTAGTATTGTAGTTTAGGTCACTTGTCTCATAGCCAGGTTGAGCTGATAATATTTTTATAATCCTATAGGCCGTGAAGTCATTACCTATCCTCTTAATAGAGTTCTTATCTCCAGAAACAATGCTTAGTAGATTATCAAAATACTCCTTAACTGATGCTTTAGGAGGAACAACATAAACTAACTTCACCTTCTTCTCCAAAGAACTATCCTCTAATTGTCTATAGTAGTAATTCTCCAATTCTGCACCACTAAGCATTATATCATTACTAACAAGTACAAATGGGTGTCCAGGCTTGGCAAAGTTTACGGTTTTATTTCCAAATGAGTAAACTCCCTTAGGAGATAATTTTACCCTAGAAATAGAAGTGCCAGGAACCTTTGATAATTCATCAAGGGTTATCCATTTACCATCATATTTCAAATGGTCATTGTATTCATAATCAGAACCCTTAAGAGCATTAGTAATTGTCGGTCCTTGAGATTTAAGATTATTAGCCAATGTCCAATTTGCATCCTCCACGTAAAATACACCATTAGAGTTAAAGGTATACACCTTTAAGAAGTTAACTAAGGCATTTCCCCCTTCAATAGACGGATTAGCTTGAATAAATTTAATAAGTTCATTAAACTTATCAAACATAGAAGCGCTAGGATTCCTTCTAGAAATCTCATTATATTCCTCTTTTATTGCCTTGAATTTGTCATTCTTAAATACAGTTAGAGGGTTAGGTAATATAGCTAAAGGTAGCTCTAATATATCATTAGTGCCTTCCCCTATAATGATAGATAGTGTCTTTAGCTTAATATTCTTACTTTCTTCATCCTCAGAGAATATGTAGCTTAAAGATTCTGAACCTGTATCCTTTCTAAATCTTCCCCATTCTGTGTTATTGAACGTACTTGCAGAACTCTTAAATGCAAATGTACAATACACATCATCTCCGAGACCTAGAATTGCCTTTATCTTCCTGGTAAGCTCTCCCTTATCAGCTGTATTGAATATAACACTCCTTAAGTTACCTATGGTCTTATCAAATGTTTCTTTGTTTTTTACTCCAGGTAACTTATTCAAACCGAAGTAGCTATCTAACCTTTTACTATTCTCTGGGGTTACTATTAGGTTTCCACCCTTATCAAATGAAGTTCCTGACTCAAATGTGGGGAATGTGTACATTAGTAAGTCAAGAACAGATTCAGTTTTAGTGCTGGAAACGTGATTAGTTCCAGTTGCAGGTACTGGAGGTGGGGTTGTATCTTCGCTAGAAGCAAGGGTCTTATCCTTTATATCAGCCTCAGTGGGAAGTCCATTGTTAGTAATAATGACCTGCTCCTTAGTTCCATCATCCGTTACAGTCGTTACCACCTCAGAAGTCAGTCCAGCTTCAGGTACTACGGTTACAGAAGGAATAGTGGCATCCTTTTCCCTCTTAACCAATTTAGTAGGTTTATTATCTAAGGGAAGTTTATCTAACATATCCCTCCTCTCAGAAGAGAATGTCTTGATTCCGTCTTTGGACAGTTCACTAACACTAGTAGAAGGGTCTTGGATAGAATTTAATAGATTCGAATTGTTAGTCTTGTAGCTATCCTTAGTGTGAAGAACGATGCTACCCTGTATTGCTCTAGAGATTCCAGTATAAAGGTCGTCCCAATATTCCTCGTTCTCTAAACCAGCTGAATCGTCAATTATATAATACTTACCTTCAAGTCCTTGTGAAGAGTTACCTTGTTTAAAGTCCACTCTATCCTTATAAGTAGCACTAGAAAGTAATTTATATATCTCAGTATCAGTATCATAATAGATAAATCCAATCTTTTCATCTGGATTCATACTATTAATCATTAGGTCAATGTCTTTCTTTACCAGCTCTATACTATACGGTGCAGAATTTCTCAGGTCCTTTATATTATAAACCTTAGTTCCAAACAACCCAGAATCATCCTGATAGTAATGCATTGACACATCTGAATCGTAGTTATTACTCCTTAGTTTTGGTAGGATACTCTTAAGGTTATTGATATTAATTGTTACTTGCTGGTTGTTAGACCTCATAGATACTCCCAGTTTAGGACACCTTATAAAGTTACGGCGAGCTAACTGTATTGTATTTCTAACATTCTTCCCTTTATAGTCGATAAGATGCCTTCCAATAGCTTTACTTTGGTCAAAGTCCCCAGCCACAATAACTGGAATTCCATACTTCTGTGCAAATCTATTAACTAAATCCATATCAACTACAGTGTATCTTGACACCTCATCAATAAGGATTAGAGATGGAGCTTCCGAGATTTCATTTATCTTGAAGTTTGACCTAGTAATAAAGTTATCGTCAAAATATATATCTCCATCATCAATTATAGACACTGGAATATCTTCCTCGGAAGATGGGTCTACTTCTTTAGATGATTTCTGAGGATAATCTTTGAAGTCTTTCCATTCCTGGGTTATCCTCTTCATAAGATGTTCTCTATCCAAAGTGGTAGCAGAATCAAGATTTAAATCGGCTTTTAAGCCCTTAGCACTATCTTCAGTGGCATGACCAATCCAAACACTTTTCAAAACTTCTGGATGGTATTTCTTTAGAAGTACTATAAGGTTATTAAATACGCCAGTAGTCTTACCACTTCCAGGAATACCCTCAATAAAAGTTACTCTAGAGAATCTTGGAGCAACTGAAGAGTCAAGTACCAATTCTCTAATGATGCCTGGGGCATATTTCCACTCAGAATCAGTCATAGATGCTGCATAGTTCTTTAGGGAGGTATTTACAGCATCACAGAACTTATCAATCATACCTCCGTTAAGAATTGAAGCATATCCCAAATAAGTAGCTAACTCTTGAGTAGGTATAGGAGCAATCTTATCACTAATAATAGACCTATATTCTCCATAGAAGTCAGATGCCTTAACAGCAGCTCTAGAGGCAATATACCAAACCACTGCATTATCGTCTATATTAGTTGACTTGGAACTTAATGATTCTACATCATCACTTATAGTAATTAAGCCAAAGTTGTCTACGCTAATAAGCTTAGACAGTGCTTCTGGGTCATTAACCTTATCACTATTAGCTTCAAAGAAGTTATATATAGCATCATCAAGTTTCACCATCTCTGATTCTACCTGAAACCTTTCCTCCCTATTAAGGCTTATCTTCTTGGCAGCTGATATTTCTTCGAGTTTACTTAGACTGCTTACTGTCCCCTCAAACTCAGCTTTACCTGCCCAATCATTAGGAATGTTAAGAATAAAGCTCTTTATTCTGTCATAGATAAGTATATTCTTATTATTTGCAGTTCTTGTTTGTTCTCCTAACTTCTGAGCATTATTTGCAGCTATTATCTTTTGGAAGGTTTTAAGACGTAACTCAATACCTTCTAGGTCTTGCATCATTGCATCAGCCACATTAGACTGTAGTTCTGCTAGATTAGCCTCTGAATCCAATTCGTTTATAGTAGTATTCATACCATAAAGATTAGATAAATCAGCGCTGTCTACCCTAGCACTAAGTAATTGAGCCTTAAATATATTAATCACTGAAAGAGCTTCAGTAATCTGGTCAAGTCTCTCATTATTTAGGTTAAAGTTGGACAAATCATCCATATGCTCCCTTAACGAAGCATCAGTTTCTTTAAGAATATTAGATACCTTTACGTCAGAATCAGTAGTACTTAATGAGAATTGGTCTAAAAGTTCAATGATATTAGAATGCTGCAACTTATCAATTTGAGCTTTAGCATCTTCTATCTTGGTTGCCTCTATATAGCTTGCATCATCTCCATACGTTTCTGCTTGGTTAATAAAATACCAGTATGCAGAATCTAAAGTGCCATTTAATACTCTTTTCAATTCTGGATTAATATAACCTTGGTTCACAATAGGCTTAACAATAGCATCTATATGTGATGTTAAGAATTTACTAACAAACTTGTTATATTGCTCAGATTGAACCTCCATCGTATAATCTTCAGTTATTGGAGTATTTATTATGTCAGTAGATGTTGCCTTCTCTGATTCAGAACCTAAAGTGGTTAGCAGAGGACCAATAATACCCATTGATGAGTGTATATTGAACTCAGCCATATCTTCTACAAAGGATTCAGAGTCCTTGTTCTCATTAAGATGCTTGACATACCTATTTAGTCCGGTCTGTAAGATACTTAAAGTAGAGTGTAAGTTTTCATCAAGACTCTCGTAGTACTTTAGACTGTGGTTTTGGAATAAAGGTGCAACAACCTTAGCTATTGATTTATGAATTGAGGCAGCAGTACGTACTGCATCTTTGAATCCTGAATTCTTCCATCCATCATACTCTTTTGATATTTCCTCTAATTCATTCTTAGGAATGTCAGTTACCTTTTTACCAGTTTTGTTCTCAGCATACTGTATAAGAGTTGGGGCTAAGTAGGCACTACTAACAGCAGTTGACATCTCAAATAGAGCATCATAGATGAGCTGGGGAGCTAAATCTCCTTTCATATATGCCTCCTTTCTCTCTATTGCTGCCTTTAATTCACCTTCTATTCTACTTCTCTCAGTCTTAGTAGATTCATCTCCATTTTCCTTTACCTGAGCGTCGGTAGGTCCACCATTATCCATACGCTCTTGGGTTCCACCCAGTCCGTTAAGTTGATTGGTTAAAGTTACAATCTTCTCACAAACACTGTTGTAGTCTTGTAAGTAGCTTGTAGCTACTCTACTGTTCTTAAGGGCTGAGAATCTTAAATCATTGAGAGTTTGCGTGTCTAGGAATGCATCATCACTAATGGTTGCACCTTGTGCTGATAAGGTATTAGTAACAAACTTAGCTATTCTCCTAACCTCAGATTTAGCAGCTAGGTCTTGGTTATCAGTATCAGTACCTTGTGCCCATACCTTTCTTCCGCCTACTCCGTCTACAAGTTTAGTGGCAGATAAGTACTTATTACCTAATTCCATCTTGTCTACCATCTTTAGGAAATCACCCATCTTACCATTTCTAGCCATATATACTAGTTGTTGCATAGCTTGCTCATTATTCATCTGACCAAGCTGCCTAGCTTCTCTAAGGTTAGGTAAAGCATCAAACATAGCACCACCTAGCATACCTCCTACAAATGACATACCATATCTGTCGAACATATTGTCCCATGCTTGTAGTGGCTGTGTATCACTACCAGCTAACCACATTCCTAGATTAGTAACTGATTTAGCGAAGTCATACATAACCTCTTCAGATACTTCCTCTATACCTTCCCCAAGAGCATTGGCGGCAGTAGCTTTAAGTCCACTTTTACCCACAGAGTAGTTAGCTTGAGCAACATCCTTTCCGAGCTTGAATATCTTTTTCATCCACTCAACTTTTTGGACTTTAGAGCCGTTATCAATAGTCTTTCTTGAACCTTTTGTCAAAGTTTTGACTACCTGCTTCATCTGCTCCTTATCCATCCTAAGTTCAGGAAGTATCCATTCTCCTAACCTACTATTAATAATAGCATATTCTCCTACAGCATATCCTAATGTAAGTAATGCAGCTTCTAGGTCGTTAGCACCCTGTTCCTTAGCTTCACCATAAGCATCTTGAACTGTAATACTAGTCATGTAAGCCTTAGATAGAAGTTCTCCTATCTTGTTGTAGCCCTTCATGTAGTTCTCTAGGTCATTCTGAGCTTTAAATGTATTGACTGCTTTTAATTCTTCAAAGTATCTTAAATCTCCAGCCTTTGGAGTTGCTACTTTAGCTTTTAGATAGCTATCAAGGTTTACATATTTAGCTTGAAACTCTTCTAGCTTTTTCATTTGGGCAGCCTCGGTAGCCATATTCTCCCCCTTAAATAGGGCAGGTGCGTATTTAAATATCCACCTCTGCTCATACATTTGCTTGAATACATCACCAGCCAGATTAATGAAGTTCTCCATAGACCATGCGTTATTCTGACCATACTCAGAAGTTGTAGGTTCTAAGGACTTAGTAAATCCTTCTACAGCCGATAGAAACTTATTATCACTGCCAGAGAATACTTTACCCAGAGTAGCTAAAATCTTAGTGGTTTCTAAGGCAATACCAGCACCTATATACCAAGGACTTATCCCAGGAATGAACATAGGAAGGATTGAGACAGCGTTACGGGCTAAGGAGCCAACAACACTTTTATCGAGTCCGTCTGAGTCAAAGAAGTCATATTTATTGATTGCAGAACCATCTGTGGTTAGAGTATTTAACTTTGAAAGAACTCGTCTTCCATACACATCTCTACCGTCTAGGTTCTCATAATAATATGTACCATTCTCGTTTAGTTTCAATTCCCCCTTCTTATGTTGAACCTTCTCTTTGGTTACTGGGTCAATATGCTCCCCATCTTCATCCCATTGAGCCATAACTCTAGTATCCCAGAAGTCAGTCCAGAATGAATCATTAGGGGAATCATGCCATACTGGATTAGCTCCATTAGCTACACTCATAGGGTTAGCTAATACTTTCTGAGTTTGGGCAGCCTCATCAGCTGACATAGTAGGAGCGTCTAATAGATTTAATCTTCTAATACCCCTTGTCTGCCTTAATGGGTTAACTTCTCTGGACAGATAAATATCTGGACCCTTCCTTCTTTGCTCAGGTTCAGCGAATATATTATCTCTATGGAATGTAGCCTGACTTAAAATATCTTCTTGGTAGGATTCATCAGCCAATTGATTATAAGTCTCAGCCATGTATTTATATACATTATCAAACTTAGCTTCATCAAATTTACCATCAGTTTGAAATGCAGGATTATCTTGAATTTGGGGAATGTTCTTATAAACACTTGCATCTGCTAATGAAGTGTTAGTGGCATCTAATCCTATTGCCTTAAAATCAGAGATAGAAAAGGTAGGATTAGACACTCTATTTAACAGCCAATCATTTTCCTTTGTATTTGTCATATTACTAGATTTTATAGTGTAGATAGTGAGGGACTTGGCACGTAAGTTTGCAATCGTTGCTTCTGTTGTTCTTTAGCTTCTATATCCATAGCATCATTACCTTGTATCGTAGGATAGTGCCCAGAGCCAAGTGAAGCATTAATAAGATTCTGTCTTACTGGTATATACACAGAACCAGAGTATACATTATTACCACTGGAGAATATGCCAGGCTGACTCATCTTAAATGATGCATCAGCAGCCTTTAATATTCTCTCTATACTTTCCCTTTCATTAATGTCAGTTACTTCACTAAGAGTATCATCCATTGTTGGGTCTTCTACGAATGCAGACTCATCTGCTGAGGCATCTAATACGGCGAATCTTCCATAGGCATTGGTATTTATTTGTCCATTAATGTACTTATATGGCAATTTATACTTAGCATAGATTTCATTTTTCTGAGCTTCATCCTTTATATCTCCTTCTCTAATCTCATTCTCAGCCAACTCTAATCTCTTTAATGAATCAATATCGGGCTTAAGCACCCCAGATTGTAATGCTTGTGTGTCAACAGGAAGGTCAACTGCAACTACATTAGAGCCATCTATAGCAACTCTACTTCTCTGAGATGAGTTTAATAACTGACCCCCCATCGTAGCATTCTTAAAGTCTAGAACTCCAGAGAATGTACTCCTTGCAGCATCCTCTAATGTAGCACTTCCTATAGTTTTACCAGAAGTATCAACTAATGGTGCACTATTGCCTGGTAGATTTAAACTATACGAATTTCCATTATTAATTTTGTGGTTTTTAACCTCTCCTAGCCCAAGTAGGAATGCTTTGGCAGGGTCTGTAATGTTATTATCCCTACCACTACCTGATGTTTTAGCCTTCCCGCTAGCATCCATCTTCTCTTGTAAATCAAGTTTTAAGGTATGTTCTCCACTTAATGCCGATTGGGTTAGAGACATTAATAATTTTTTAACACCTTCCGCAGAGTTATCTCCTAAATACATAGCTGCCTTAGCTTGAAGAACAGTTCTCATATTCTTAGGTAGAGAGGTTAATAGATAGCCTAATGCCTGATTAGCCTGAGCTTGCTGGGATTTATCCATGCTGGACATTTTATAAAGTCCATCTACAGACATTCCAGATAGGTCTTCTCTACTAGGCTGTAAGGCAGCTAAATACTCCATTCCTTTTAATATTTTGCCAGATTGCTGACCTACATATCCCTCCCTTGACATTGAAGTAGTTCCTAACTTATTAACTACAGATTGTATATATTCGGTTATCTTAGGGATACCTACTGCATTACCTATAATACTTGTAAGGTCAGTATTAAAAGCGGCATTTATACTATTAGCACGATAATTAGCCAGCTCTGAATTAGTCAAAATCTGTTCTGAATTAAGGTCAACATCATTTAGTGATTTCTTCTGTAGTTTACCCTCAGCATCAACGGTAATTACATGACCTCCGTCAGTTACAGCAATCTCGCCAAGCCCTCCATTTTTGTCAGCCTGGGTCATAGCATTCTTAAATCTTTCATTCTCCGCCTTTATTCTTGGGAGCATCTTTAATATAGTCTTATATTGTACAGTAGCATTATTACTAAACGGATTCTTGTATATACTATCTGAGAATATACCAGAAGTTTCTACGAATGCTTCCACATCACTCGGTATGCCATTCTCATACAAAAACTTTACCATATTCTTATCCAATAATCCAACAGAACCGTCTGGCTCACCTTGGCTGGAGGATGTGGATGAATAAGGAGCAGCTACTTGTGGTTGAGGTACATTGGTGTAGCTAACGAAGGCGGGCATTCCCCCGCCTTGTTGTAGCTTATAGGTTAATTTCATAGTTGCATTCCTTTCTTTATAAGTGCAGCAGTGAGGGCTGACATATTTGTTATCATCTTATTATGTTCCCTCTTAGATTCCATTACATCTTTGTGAAACTGTTTATTATCATCAGATAATCTTTTATTAAAGTCCTTAGCTCTTTGAAGCATAGCCCTCTCAGCATAGGATAATTTAGAACCTTTTCCACTAAACTGAACTAACCAAGGGGTACTTATTAGTGAACTTCTCTTCTTTAACATATCAGACTGTAATCCTTTCTGTAGCTTAGATAGTTCTCTCTGAGCACCTATTGGGTCGTCTTTATAGTCTTCCATAATCTTAGCGGCACTAGTATTATAATTTGAATTAGCTTCATTCAAATAAGATTCTAATGCTAGTTGGTCTCTCATAGCTTTAGTTTGTCTAAATCTATTCTCTACGCCAGCTAGGTAAGGAGCAATAACCTGCTGATAGTTTGCAGTTACTCTTCCAGCATCAATTTGCTTTTTAGCTGCATCTATAGCATTCATTGAAGCCCTATTTCTATTGGCAACTTCTACCCTTCTTGCTTTAGCTGCATCGGATTCTTGCTGCCCTAACATCCTAGTCTTATAGAACATTTCTGCATCTTGTAGACCACCTTGGAATCTAGCCTGACCTGCTCTACCACTAGCCTCCAATTCCCCAGCTAATTGCAATGAAGCATCAGAAGTTCTAGGTCTTGCAGCTACAGATTCTAAATTACTTGCTTGTTGTTCAGCATTAGTCACTGCTTGGAAATTACCTTGCAGTGGAACAGTATTCTCAAATGTGTCTAATAGAGTAGGCTTTAACCCTTCTTTATAGATTCTAGCAGCTCTATTATTCGCGGCTAAACCTCCTACCATTCTACCTAAAGCTAATACTTCCTCCGGTGCTACATTAAGTTTTAGACCCTTTTTGGTATTACCTGGTGTACGTTTAATGTTAGATGTATTTGAAACTCTAGGAGCTGTAACTACAACTTCCCCAAGCTCATTAGTAGGGTCTTGAAGTAACCTTAGTCTGTATCCACCATCACCTTTGTCATAAAGCTCTAAACCTCTTGTCCTTAACTGTTCATTAAAGCGGGAAACATCCTCAGCTGACATACCCCTTCCAAGAGTTCTATTGCCAGTTCTATCTCCAGCATACACATCAAACCCAGAATTACCTTCTGTAGTACCATAACCTACGATACCCTTTCTGATTAAATCATCAAAACCTTGATTAGTACCCCTAAAAGTAACCTGTCTGTGTTTAGCTAATGGGTCTTGCACTGAGTAATTATAGTTGCCTCCGAAATAATTACCAGTCATAGATGTTAGTTGGTCATAAATATCTTCGCCACCATTAAATGCTGCTGCATAAGCTTGCCTCCAATCGTCTGAGCCTGTGTACTGAGATTTCCATCTATCAACATCTGCCCCAAAGTCATACCCAGATAGAGCTTTAGACCTATTCCAACTAGACATATCTTTAGCTTTAATTCTACCTACAGTGTTACCACCTTGTAAGAATTGTATTAATCCTCCTTCAGCCTTCTTAGTAACCCTATCATCCTTTGAAGTTTTCTTCTTTTTTGATTTGCCTTTGTGGGGTAGGTTATCTCTCTTAATATGTGAAGTACTAGACTTCTTATTGATAAGTTCCCATAGATACCTTGCATTAGGGTCTTTTATAGCTCCTTTAGGTTCTACATATACTTCAGTAGGGGTTGGTGGGGTATATGGACTTCTCTTAGGAGATACTTCTTCATACCCAAAGTCCTTTCTGTTTTTAATAGCCTCATCCCAAACTTGATTATACTCTCGTTCAGCTGCAGGATGGAATACATCTCTATATTCCCTCTCAGTCTTAGCTCTCTGTCT